>Ga0224507_10000099_pt1 | contig 32052 bp, 28 predicted proteins | sample SF_Jan12_sed_USG_3_FD_170159 | JGI IMG/M metagenome (GOLD analysis project Ga0224507, IMG submission 170159) | Sediment microbial communities from San Francisco Bay, California, United States - SF_Jan12_sed_USGS_13 | ecosystem: Environmental > Aquatic > Marine > Sediment | place: USA... | reverse complement strand
GTCGGTTGCTCAGGGCCTCGCATTCGCGTCCGGCTTGCGTATCGTACCCGTGTCGTCCCTGGCCGCAGTCGCCGAACAGGTGTTTGCCGAGCATGGCGCTGCCGAGGTTGTCGTCACCCAGGACGCCCACATGCACGAGGTCTATCTCGGCGTGTATCGGCAGCACGATGACACTGCGACGGCAGTTCTTCCCGAGTGCCTACACGATATCGCTGCAATTGATGCCGGCGATGACAGACCCCTTGGACCGCGCGTTGCTGCGGGATTCGGCTGGCGCCGTTATCCGGAGCTACTTGTGGCAAATCAGGATAACTTCGACGCCGTTGTGGATGTGCTGCATCCGCGGGCGCGTCATCTGCTGCGGCTGGGCGCTGCCGGATTGGAGAGCGGCCGGGCCATCGACCCCAGGGACGTATCGCCGGCCTACCTCAGGCAAAAAGTCGCGGCAAGACCTGCCGGTACGCCGTAACAGAAATGTAATATTAGGCAGACTAATCGCGCTACTCCCATGACCGCCAGCAAAATACTCATTGTCGAGGACGAGACTCCAATCCGGGAGATGATCGCCTTTCACCTCGCACGTGCCGGTTACGAAACGCTCGAGGCCCCGAACTGTCAGGTCGCGCGGGAACTGCTTGCCGACGAACGGCCGGCTCTCGCGCTGATTGACTGGATGCTGCCCGACATGAGTGGCCTCGAACTGACCCGTATGCTCAAACGTAATTCGGAAAACGACGATCTCGCGATCATCATGCTGACGGCCAAAGCGGACGAGCACGACAAAGTCACTGGTCTCGAGAGCGGCGCGGACGATTACATCACCAAGCCTTTTTCTCCACGCGAACTGCTCGCACGTATTCAGGCTGTATTGCGGCGCGCCGGTACCAGCGACGGCGAGACGCTTTCAGCCGGACTGCTGGAAATCGACACGGCAGGGCACCGCGTCACCGCAAACGGCCGCGAAATTCGGCTGGGGCCAACCGAGTACCGACTGCTGAAGTTCCTGATGACGCACCCCGATCGCGTTTACAGTCGCACGCAGCTGCTTGACCGCGTCTGGGGCGCTAATGTGTATGTCGAAGAGCGTACCGTCGATGTTCACGTGCGTCGGCTGCGTAAAGCGCTGGGCGCAGAAGCGGCGGACACTTATATTCAGACAGTCCGAGGGTCGGGATATCGGTTTTCGACTCGCGGTCATTGAGCTTATGCTGGATTCAGGGCAAAAATTCGTTTTGCGGTTGCTGTTACTTCTCGGCGCGGGGGTACTGATTGGCTGGCTGTATGGACGAGCCGAGATCGGCCTGCTACTAGCGGCACTGCTGGGACTCGTCTGGCAGGTTCGACAATTGCTTACATTTGAACGCGCTCTGCGGACCGGCGATTTCGACGCATTCCGGGTCGGAGAGGGGATCTGGCAGCAGATGTTCTCAAGATTCCATTACGCACACGAGAGAGGCAGCCGCTACAAAAGCGAGTACCGCAGGATGCTCAAGGAGATTCGCAAGTCGACTAACGCCATGCCCGATGGTGCGGTAATCATCGATGCCGAGAATGAGATTATCGTCTGCAACCGCGCTGCCAAGCAGCTCGCCGGCCTCAAGCGCAAGAAAGATCGCGGCCAGCGTGTGGATAACCTCCTTCGCGACCCCGGTGTTGCAAAGCTACTGCGCGCTAACGACCCGAAACAAAGCACCGACATCGCTTCACCGGTTAAAGATGGTGCGTGGCTGAATTGCCGGGTTGTGCCTTATGGTGCCAGCGAGAAGTTGTTGTTATTGCGTGATGTAACAGAGCGCATGGCTCTCAACAAAATGCGGCGTGATTTTGTTGCAAATGCTTCGCACGAATTGCGTTCACCTCTCACGGTCTTAACTGGTTATCTTGACACGATGGCCGATGACGAGGCGCTCCTTGCGACATGGGAGCAACCGCTGGCGCAGATGCAAGTTCAGGCCAGCCGTATGGCACACATCGTTTCGGAGCTGCTCGAGCTTTCACGACTCGAAGGCGCTGGCCGGGCCACCACAGAGGAAATAATCGACATTTGCGACACGCTTGCCCTCAGCCGCAAAGCATTTCAGGGCCGGCCAGACACAGCGGCGATCGAAATCGAGTGTGAGTCCAAGGCTCAGTTGCGCGGCAAGAGCCGTGAAATCGAATCGGTGATCGGCAATCTGCTGTCGAATGCGCTTCGGCATACGCCTGCCGAGGGCCGCGTAACGCTCGCCTGGCGATCAGGGCCGGACGGTGCCGATCTCGTTGTCACCGATACCGGTGAAGGCATAGCCGAAGAGCACATTCCCCGGCTGACGGAGCGTTTCTTCCGCGTTGACCGCGGCCGTGCGCGGACAGACGGCGGTGTGGGCCTCGGACTTGCCATCGTCAAGCACGTTCTCACTCGTCACGATGCAGAGCTACAAATCAGCAGCGACGTCGGCGCCGGCAGCGAATTTCGATGTCACTTTCCGGCGGCACGTGTGGTTGTCGATCCGCCGGTTCCGCTCGCCGGCGGCAGTCAAAGCGCCTGATTCCTGCGTGTTAAGACCAGATGACGGCTCTGTAACAATATTGTAAAGAACTCGCGGCAGAATCCACTTCGTGCAATCGAGCGTGAATCACGCCGGCTGCCTGCAATTTGTGAACCAAAAGGACATTCGTGGTTTCGCAATCTCCTTTCCAGAATACCCGGAGTACACAATGAAACGAAAGCTTCTCCTGTTGATCGCAATCAACGTATTTGCCTTTTCCACCGCACTCGGCGCGGTCAGCGACGAAGACTTCGAGCAGCTGCGTAGGCAGCTTGCAACCATGTCGCAGAGGCTCGATGAGATTGCGGCGGAGAACGCAGAGCTGCGACGCTCCCAGGCTGAGACGGCAACCACAGTCGCCGATGTGCAGACGAGCGTTGCAAAGGTGCGAGCAGCGGATACGCCGGCTGCGGAGTCGTGGTCAGACCGGGTCAGGCTGGACGGCGATTTTCGATACCGCTATGAGAACATCGACGCCGAGGGCAGCTCCGAACGTAACCGTAACCGGATTCGCGCCCGCGCAAACATTCGAGCGGACCTGTCAGATGATGTCGAAGTGGGTTTCGGCCTGTCCACGGGCAGTGATGACCCAGTGTCGGCGAACCAGACTCTAGGTGATGGCGGTTCGTCGAAGGGCGTCGTTTTGAATCTGGCGTATGTGGACTGGGAAGTGACTGATGGCCTGCATTTGATGGGTGGCAAATTCAATAACCCGTTAATGCGAGTCGGTAAACAGCAGCTGCTTTGGGACGGCGACTGGACGCCAGAGGGGCTCGCACTGACATACAAGCGTGACTGGTTCTTCGCGAACGCGATCGGTACTTACCTCGAGAGCGACAGCAGTAAGGGCAACAGCAACTTCAGTTGGGGCGGGCAACTCGGTGCGTCGGGCGAGATCGGCGGCGCGGAGGTCATGGGCGGCATCGGCTATTACTCGATAAAGACCAAGGGCGAGGGCACGACATTCGGTGATTCTGCCGACGCGGGCGACTATTTCGGCAATACTGCGGTCGAGGCTGGCGGCCTGCCCTGCGGCAGTACGCCCGACACGAGTTGCACATACCTCTACGACTACTTGCTGACCGAGGTTTTTGCTGAAGCTTCATTCGATCTGGGCGATTGGCCGACCGTCGTCTTTCTTGATTACGTGAATAACAGCGATCCGTCTGACAACGATACGGGATGGGCTGTTGGTACGCGGATAGGACAGACGAAAGATCGAGGCCAGGTCGAGTTCGCCTATCTTTACGCGGACAAGGAAGCCGATTCCGTGCTCGGCTTGTTGACAGACTCGGATTTTGCCGGAGGCGGAACTGACAACAAAGGTCACTTGCTGCAGGTGAATTATGGGATCAGCAAGAGCTGGTCGATTGGTGCTCAGTACTTCATTAACGAAGCCGACATCAGCTCAGGCAGCAAGAGCGACTACAACCGGCTCATGCTCGACACCCAATGGAAATGGAAGTAGCGGGTGTGTGCGGCCTTGACGTCGGGTTCAAATTCAAGTGACATAGGCACCGCAGCCAATAGCGAGGGCGACGTATAAAATGGAAGCATCTGACTTAACGCATCATATATCCCGTCGCTTCAATAAGGACATTGAAGATCTGAGAAACAGCGTTCTTGCAATGGGTGGCCTCGTTGAGGCGCAGCTGGCTCGCGCCATATCGGCAATCGTCAGCGGCGACAGCGAACTGGGGTTAAAGGTCGCGAAAGACGACCACAAGGTCAACGACCTCGAAGTCAATATTGACGAGGAATGCAGCCGCATCCTGGCGACGCGAGCGCCTGCGGCTGGCGACCTCCGCCTGATTGTCGCAATTATCAAGACGATCACGGATTTGGAGCGTATTGGCGACGAGGCCGAGAAGATCGGTTTCCTGGCCTCGAAACTGGCGGGCATGGACCGGCCGTCGGATGCCTACCGCGAATTGAAGTCGCTCGGTACGCATGTCTCACACATGTTGCGGGACGCGATGAATGCTTTTGCGCGTCTCGACGTCAATGATGCGTTCGAGGTCGTGCGTGAGGACGAGCAGGTCGACCAAGAATACAATGCGATTCAGCGTCAGTGCATCACGTTCATGATGGAAGATCCGCGCAGTATCAAACGCGTCATGAATGTCACCTGGACGGCCCGCTCGTTGGAACGCATCGGCGACCACGCAAAGAATATCTGCGAGTACGTCATCTACATGGTGAAGGGCAGGGACGTACGTCATACCGGCATTTCCGACGCAGCCGATCTCGAACCTGAATAACAAACAATGAATCTTCCCGGACCGCGCATCCTTAATTTTGCAGGCTTTTTGTGCTGTGTCGGCATGATGGGTTTCGCACTTTACGCCCAGCACGTTTTGCTCCTCGACCCGTGCCCATTATGTGTCCTGCAACGGGTTGCGGTGATTGGGCTGGGTATCGTATTCCTGCTCGCAGCCCTGCATGACCCGCGCGGCTGGGGGCGGCGCGTCTACGCGATACTGATACTGTTGTTTGCCGGCGACGGTGCAACGATTGCCGGATGGCACTGGCGGCTGCAGAATCTGCCGCCGAGCGAGGTCCCGTCCTGCGGCCCGGGTCTCGACTATATGCTCGACAACTTCCCGCTCGGCGAAGCTCTGCGCATGGTTTTTCAGGGTTCGGGAGAATGTGCCGAAGTTGTCTGGAGCTTCCTTGGTCTGTCTATGCCGGCGTGGGTGTTCATCTGCATGGCCGGACTCGGTATCGCGGGTATATGGAACAACCTGCGCAAGGCCCCTATAACAACATCAACTCCATAATTCGCCGGTACATTGCGGTCAACGCTACGACGTCGTCGATGCGGACGTGTTCGTTCACTTTGTGAATCGACGCGTTGACCGGACCGAGTTCGACGACGTCCGTTCCGGCCGGTGAAATAAAGCGGCCATCCGACGTGCCGCCGCCCGTCGACAGCTCCGGAGCACTGCCGGTTTGTTCCCGGACCGCCTGGCTGACCGCGTCGGTCAATTTGCCCGGGTCAGTCAGAAACGGTTCGCCAGAAAGGTGCCAGTTCAACTCATAGTCGAGCTCATAGGAATCAAAGATCGAACGCACTTTGGCGCTAAGCCGCTCGTGGTCCCATTCCGTCGAGTAGCGGAAATTGAAACGTGCGCTGAGATTCCCAGGCGTAACGTTAGGAAACCCGACCCCCGCCCTGATGTCGACGACCTGGAAGCTCGTGGCCGGGAAGTACTCATTGCCCTGGTCCCATTCGACGGTATGCATTTCCGCCAGCACGGGCGCGAATCGGGCAATCGGATTGTCTGCAAGCTGAGGGTAGGCCACGTGTCCCTGGACGCCGCGTACCGTGAGCATGCCGCTTAGCGATCCTCGTCTGCCGATGCGCACGACATCGCCCAGATTCTCCTGGCTCGACGGTTCACCGAGCACGCACCAGTCAATATGCTCATCACGTGCCTGCAGGGTCTCGACGACCTTCAGGGTGCCATCGCGGGCGTGACCCTCTTCGTCACTGGTAATCAGCATCGCAAGACTGCCCTTATGATTCGGGTGCGCAGCGATGAATTCTTCGAGCGCAACGACCATCGCGGCAAGTCCACTTTTCATGTCGGCCGAGCCACGGCCAAAGAGCAAACCGTCGCGGGCGACCGGTTCGAACGGGTCCGTGGTCCATTCCTCTTCCGGACCGGGCGGCACGACATCGGTATGCCCGGCAAAACACAGCACGGGCGCGTCGGTGCCACGCCGGGCCCACAGATTGCTGACCTCGCCGAATGGCATCGACTCGCATTCGAAGCCAAGACGTCGTAGTCGCTGGGCAAGAATCTGCTGACATCCGGCGTCATCCGGCGTAACCGAGGGGTGGCGGATGAGCTCAGTCAGCAATGTAATCGACGGATGTGCCGGGACGTTGTTGCCAGATGTTGTCATCAATTCTCAAGGTAATTGGTAAGTATAAGAAAAATATAAGAAAAAATAGCAATTTCGCCGTTCGTATATGAGCATCATAGGCGCGCTATTGCAACAATTCGGTAACACAAAGTCGCTAAGCTGCGCCCTATATTCGATCAACCCGGAGTGATACTGTGGCCAAAAGAAACACAGCAATAGCCTTGCTTGCAAGCGCTGTCGTCATGACAGCCGTTTCGGCTGCTGCCATTGCGCAGTCAGGACGAGACTATATATATATCGTTGGATCTTCGACCGTATATCCGTTTGCGACAGTTGTTGCCGAGCGATTCGGGCGCGGCACCGATTTCAAGACGCCGAAAGTCGAATCGACCGGCTCGGGTGGCGGTCTGAAGCTCTTTTGCGACGGTATCGGTGTCGACCATCCGGATATCACCAATTCATCGCGGGCGATCAAACAGTCAGAGGTCGATACTTGCGCGAGTAAGGGCGTCACCGACATCGTTGAAGTCAAGATCGGCTACGATGGTATTGTGATCGCAAACGCAATCGACGCGACCGCTGTAAACCTGAGTCGAGCGGACATATTTCGGGCACTTGCGAAAATGGTCCCGGGCGAGAGCGACGGTGACTTGATCGAGAATCCCTACAAAACATGGGCCGATGTAAATCCGGAACTGCCGAATGTACGCATAGAGGTGCTTGGGCCGCCGCCGACATCCGGTACGCGCGACGCATTTGTCGAACTCGCGATGGAAGGTGGCTGCAAGTCGATACCATGGGTCAAGGCACTCGAGGACACAGACAAGGACGGCTACAAATCGATTTGTCACACGATTCGTGAAGACGGCGCTTTCGTCGAGGCGGGCGAAAATGACAACCTGATCGTGCAGAAATTGCAGGCTAATCCAACTGCGTTCGGTATCTTTGGCTTTAGCTTCCTGGATCAGAACTCGGAGACAGTCAAAGGTGCACGCGTTGACGGCGTTGCGCCGACGTTCGATGCAATTGCCGACGGCGACTATCCTGTGTCACGCCCGCTGTACTTCTATGTAAAGAAAGCGCACGTCGATGTGATTCCGGGGTTGCGAGGATTCCTGCGTGAATTTACATCGGAACGTGCGTGGGGCGACGAAGGCTACCTCTCGGATCGTGGCTTGATTCCGATGCCGCAGGAAGAGCGCAGTGAAATTGCCGCCAATGTTCGTGATCTGACGCCGCTGTCAATGGCGCGCCAGTAGCCCACAGCGCAAGCGACAGACTGCGGCGGCCCTCACCAGACCGCCGCAGTCTCTTGTAGATCGGGAGCCGCGAACTAACGTGCAAAGTACGACGCTGATACTGATACTCGCTGCGATGTCGGTTGTGGCCTTCTACGCAGGGCGCCGCCGGTCGGTAGCTCTGGTGGGCGGTCCAAGGCAAGGTTCGGTTCTGCATTCTCTGCCGGGCTACTATGGCTATTTCACCGCGATCTGGTTGCTGTTGCCGGCGCTCGGCGTCCTCTTGCTGTGGTTGTTCCTCGAGCCGACGGTTATCGTCGCGCTTGTCGTACGGGGGTTGCCGGAAACGTATCAGTCTTTGTCGGCGGGCGAACTCAACCTGTTCGTGAACAATGTCCAGAATCTCGCTGCCGGCGATGCCATTAGCGGTGAATCCGATGCGGTTCTCAGCGATGCGGCCGCACGTTTTCTGGCATACACGGCCACGAGTCGTCGCTTACTCGCGACGCTTGCGCTGGGATTGGGCGGGCTCGGCGGCACAATAGCCTGGCGACGCATTCGGCCGGACCTAAGGGCGCGGAACCGCGTGGAGCAGATCATCCTGCTGGGCCTGATTGCCGCGTCCAGCATCGCGATATTCACGACAATAGGCATCGTGCTCTCGGTCCTGTTCGAGGCAATTCGTTTCTTTCAGAAGGTACCGGTTACCGAGTTCCTGTTCGGCTTGAACTGGAGCCCGCAGACGGCGATTCGTGCAGACCAGGTCGGCTCATCAGGGAGCTTCGGCGCTGTGCCGCTTTTTACAGGCACTTTATTGATTACGGGAATAGCGATGTTTGTCGCGGTCCCGGTCGGGCTAATGACCGCCATATTTCTGGCCGAGTATTCGTCGCAGAGAATCCGCGACGTTGCCAAGCCACTGCTCGAGGTGCTGGCGGGAATTCCAACCGTTGTCTATGGGTTTTTCGCCGCCCTGACCGTGGCGCCCTGGGTGCGACGCGCCGGGGAGTCTTTCGGCTTCGACGTTGCATCAGAAAGTGCGTTGGCAGCCGGACTCGTCATGGGGATAATGATCATACCGCTTGTCTCGTCGCTTGCTGACGACGCAATAAATGCTGTTCCGGTCGCTATGCGCGACGGGGCCCTCGGACTGGGCTCGACCCGATCCGAAACCATGACCCGGGTCATACTTCCGGCGGCACTGCCGGGCATCGTTGGTGGCATTTTGCTTGCTGTGTCCCGTGCGATAGGTGAGACGATGATTGTCGTCATGGCAGCGGGACTCGCTGCGAATCTGACAGCAAATCCGTTCGCGGCAGTGACAACCGTGACAGTGCAGATCGTAACCCTGCTTGTTGGCGACCAGGAATTTGACAGTGCGAAGACCCTGGCCGCATTCGCTTTGGGCCTGATGCTTTTTGTCGTGACGCTGTGTCTGAACGTTGTCGGTCTCCACGTCGTGCGCAAGTATCGCGAACAGTACGACTAGACGTGCACAGGGACTAAAGAAATGGAATCGTCTCAGATTACACGTCGCAAAGTCGAAGCCGGTCTGCCCCGAAGGCGGCGTCGCGAATTCCTTTTTCAGCTGGCGGGAATGCTCGCAACCACCGTCGGCATCGTCTTTCTGGGCGTCTTCTTTGCCGACTTGTTTGTGAAGAGTTCGACCGCTTTTGTACAGACCTTCGTCAAGCTGGATGTCGAATTCACCGAGAACGTTATTGCGCCTGGCGGCGAATGGGATTTGACTTATGCGGACTTCGATGGACTTGTGCGAAGCGCGTTGCGGTCGGAGTTTCCCGGCGTCTCCGGACGGAGCGAGCGACGCGAGTTGAACAGGCTCGTGAGTGTCGGTGCCGGTTATCAAATGCGTGACATGATCGAGGCCGATCCCAAACTCCTCGGCGCCAGAGAGTCGCTTTGGGTACCCGCATCGTCAATCGTCGACATGTATATCAAGGGCAATATCGACGCGTCGCTGGAGGAGTCACTGCGACCGCTGTCCGACAAACAGTTGTCATGGATCCAGAAATTACAGGATTCGGGCCGCTTGGAAACCAGGTTCAACTCTGCGCTGTTTTCGAACGGTGATTCGCGCGAACCGGAACTGGCCGGCATAAAGGGCGCGCTGATGGGCTCTTTCTACATGCTCATCGTGACGGTCCTCCTCGCGTTCCCGATCGGCGTCGCCGCGGCGATATACCTCGAGGAGTTCGCGCCGCGCAATCGATGGTCCGATCTGATCGAGGTCAACATCAACAATCTCGCTGCTGTTCCCTCCATAGTCTTCGGCCTGTTGGGACTTGCTGTATTCATCAACTGGATGGCGATCCCGCGATCTGCGCCACTTGTCGGCGGCCTTGTGCTCTCGCTGTTGACGTTACCTGTGATCATCATCGCGTCGCGTGCCGCAATCAAAGCCGTGCCGCCATCGATAAGGGAGGCGGCGCTGGGACTCGGTGCATCGAAAATGCAGGTGGTGTTTCATCACGTCATGCCGCTGGCACTTCCTGGCATGCTCACCGGCACGATTATCGGCATGAGCCGGGCGCTGGGTGAGTCGGCACCGCTGTTGATGATCGGCATGGTTGCATTCATCGTCGATGTTCCGGGCGGGTTTTCAGATCCCGCGACAGCCCTGCCGGTGCAGATCTACTTGTGGGCCGATAGTCCGGAGCGCGCTTTCGCTGAGCGCACGTCCGCGGCAATTGTCGTGCTGCTCGGGTTTCTGCTGCTGATGAATCTAACTGCCGTAATAATTCGGAAACGAATGGAAAAGAAGTGGTGATCTCGATTGAGGTCGAAGGATAGCTGTATGACAATGGCGGAAATGACGGAAGCAAACGGGTCTGAAGAACAGTTGCCCGGTAATGCCGGGCTCGGCGTCACAAAAATGCCGGGGCCAAAGCAAACTGCGAATGGCGGCAGTGCCGTAGCTGTTGCCGGTCAACACATCGAACTGGGCCAGACGATTGGTGACTTCCGTTGCGAGAATCCGTATATCGTCGCTGAGAACGTAAATGTTCACTATGGCGACAATCATGCGATCAAAAACGTCACGCTCGAGATAAGCAAGCAAGAGGTCATCGCTCTGATCGGTCCATCCGGCTGCGGCAAGTCGACATTTCTGCGTTGCCTGAATCGTATGAACGATACGATCGAGTCTGCCCGGATTACCGGGAAGATTACATTGGGCGGGCAGGATATCTACGGAAAAGATCTCGATCCTGTGGCGCTTCGTGCGCGCGTCGGAATGGTATTCCAGAAACCGAATCCGTTTCCGAAGAGCATCTACGATAATGTCGCTTACGGCCCGCGCATACATGGCCTGGCCACCGACCGTGCCGAACTCGATGACATCGTGCATACGAGTCTCGAAAGAGCGGGATTACTCAAAGAAGTAAAAGACCGGCTGGAAGAGCCCGGCACCGGATTGTCGGGAGGCCAGCAGCAGCGCCTTTGCATCGCACGAACAATTGCTGTCAATCCCGAAGTTATCTTGATGGACGAGCCGTGTTCGGCGCTCGACCCGATTGCGACCGCAAGAATTGAGGACCTCATGGACGAACTGTCGCAGGACTATGCGATTGTCATCGTCACGCACTCGATGCAGCAGGCGGCACGCGTATCAAAACGGGTCGCCTATTTTCACCTCGGTTTGCTGGTCGAGGTCGACGAAACCGACAGGATATTTACGAATCCGCAGCATAAGCTGACAGAAGATTACATCACCGGACGTATTGGGTAAGGCCGCGGGCGCGACATTATTTGGCTTCATGTCTCGATCCCGCTCGACGGGAGCTCGCTTCGCTGCGCTTTACGTTCGCTAAGCGACGTCGCGCCCACGGCCCTATCGACGCCTAGAATTCGGTGTTCTCGATGAAGTCGCCGAAGCGCTTCTCCGAAAAGCCGACCGCGATGAAGTTGTCCGCCTCGAGCACCGGGCGCTTGACCAGCGTAGGGCCGTCGATCATCGCAGCAAGGGCTTTGTCACGCGTCATGTCGTTGCGATCGACCTCGGGGATTTTGCGCCATGTCAAGCTCTGCTTGTTCAGCAGTTTTTCCCAGCCTACACGCTGTGTCCAGCGTTCGAGCGTCTGAATGTCCAGACCGTCCTCGCGTAGGTCGTGAAACTTGTGCTCGATATTGTGTGCGTCGAGGTACTTCCTCGCTGTTCTGCAGGTGTCGCAGCTCCTGATACCATAGACCGTTAGCACGTGTTCGCCTCGTCAATCCGTATTTCGCAACAAATCATTCAGACTCGTCTTTGAGCGAGTCTTTTCGTCAACATGTTTTACGATAACAGCACAGTAAAGTGAATACTTGCCGTCACCAGAGGGCAGGTTACCCGAAACGACGACAGACCCCGCCGGAATTCGTCCATACGAAATCGTTTCCGCTTGTCGGTCGTAGATGCGAGTGCTCTGACCAATGTAGACGCCCATCGATACAACCGACCCGCGCTCGACTATGACACCCTCGACGATCTCCGATCGAGCGCCGATAAAGCAGTCGTCCTCAATGATCGTCGGCCCCGCCTGCACGGGTTCGAGCACCCCACCAATGCCGACGCCGCCCGACAAATGCACATTCTTGCCAATCTGGGCGCAACTGCCTACGGTGGCCCAGGTGTCGACCATAGTTCCCGACTCGACGAACGCGCCAATATTGACATAGCTCGGCATCAGCACGACATCCGGCGCAACGAATGCGCCGCGGCGCACGATCGCATCCGGGACGACTCGAACACCGTCCCGTTTGAAATCCTCTGCCGAATAGTCGGCGTACTTCATTGGCACCTTGTCGTAAAACTTGCTGTGCGCACCCACGATCACGCCGTTGTCGGCCAGCCGGAAGCTAAGCAGAACAGCTTTCTTAAGCCATTGATTCACGTGCCAGTTGCCAGCGATCTTTTCAGCAACACGCGCTTCTCCGGTATCGAGCAAAGCGATTGCGTGCTGTACGGCAACGGTAAGCCTCTCTTGATCGGATGCGTTGTCCATGCGGCCGCTTCGCTCGAAACCGCGTTCAATGATCTCAATCAAGTCTTGCATGCCAATTCCCGAAATTCGTGGTCTGCCTAGGCCGCAGGGCCATTATCATCTAATTTGGCGATTAGTTCGTGCCGCAGTTTTTCCCGGGCTTCCTCACCCAACGGTGCCCCACGTATGTCGCTGATGTAGAAGACGTCTTCGGCGCGCTCGCCAATTGTCATGATCTTGGCCGCCGCGATATCTATGTCCTGCACGATAAAGGCCTGGCCAATTTTGCTCAGGAGCCCCGGACGATCGGCGGCTACCAACTCCATGATGGTTCTGCCATCCGTGGTATTGTGCGAAAAATCGACGCGCGTTTTGGTCTTGAATACGCGTACCTGGCGTGGCGCCGCGCGCGTAACGCGCGCAACGTTGTCGTCGCTTGCGGTAAGCACCCGGGTCAAAGAGCGCCGGACCTTGTTTAACCTTGCTTCGTCGATTTCGATACGCTTATCAAATTCCATAAATATGAATGTATCAATGCTGCAGCCGTTCTTGATCGGCACAATTCGCGCGTCTACGATCGTCATACCGAGTTCATCAAGGATAGCAGTTGCATGCGCAAACGTACGCCGGGTACGTGGCGTATAGATGACCGCCTCTATGCCGTCTCCTTTTGCTTGTCGCCGGACGTCGAGCAAGCCGATCTCGGACCCGGTATCCGAATCAGCGAGCCATTCGGTATGCCAGACGATTTCATCGGAGCGGTAGCGTAAGAAGTACGCATCATTCAACAGGCGCCATACAGCATCGATGCGATCGTCGCCAATATCCCGTGCATGCAGCGTCTCGCGCGCCTGCGACCGTTTTTCGAGAATAAGCTGCTCACGGTCGATCGGATTCTCTAGCCCGCGCCGCAGTGCACGATGCGTAAGTTCGTAAAGATCGCGAAACAATGTGGCTTTCCAGGAGTTCCAGAGCTTTGGATTCGTGCCGCGCACATCCGCAATCGTCAGCACATAGAGGTAGTCGAGGTGCAGCGGATCACGCACCAGGGATGCGAACTCGTTGACCACGTCGGGGTCACCGATGTCCTTTTTCTGCGCAGTGGTCGACAGAATGAGGTGGTGGCGAACGAGCCAGGCGACCATGCGCGCCTCGTATTGACTGAGGCCATGCTCAAGACAAAATGATTCAGCGTCGACTGCGCCGAGTTCCGAATGGTCGCCGCCACGGCCTTTGGCGATATCGTGAAAAAGGCCGCTCAAGTAAGCAATTTCAGGCTTTTCAAATTCCTGCATAACGCGGCTGCAATGTGGGTATTCGTGGTCGAATCGCGACAACGCAAATCGCCTCAGATTGCTGACGACAAACAGTGTGTGCTCGTCGACGGTGTAAGCGTGAAACAAATCGTATTGCATACGGCCGACAATGCGACCAAAGGAGGGAATGTAAAGACCCAGCACGCCATAGAGATTCATGCGCCGGAGTTCATGGGTGACCCCTTCCGGAGCGCGCAGGATCGAGAGGAACAGACGGTGATTGCGCGGATTTTGGCGAAACTCCTCATCGATCAAGTGCAGGTTGCGTTTGATGAGGGCAATTGTGTAGGCACTGACACCGCGAATTTCGGGGTTTTGCTGCAACAACAGGAATAGCTCGAGCAGCGCCGAGGGATCGCGCGCGAACACCCGATTATTGACGGTCTGCAGAAAGCCGTTTTTGACCTGGAAGCGCTCGTTGAGCGGCTCCGGGAGTGCGTTGGGATCCATCAGGATCGCTTCCTCGAACAGCTGCAGGAGCATCTCGTTGAGCCGACTCAGTTCCATAACCGTGCGGTAGTAGCGCTGCATGAGCTGCTCGACGGCGAGCGTGTAAGTCGCATCCTCGTAACCCAGCATCTCTGCGAGCTTGATCTGATGATCGAACAGGATGCGGTCTTCGTGCCGCCCCGTAAGAATATGCAGGCCGAAGCGCACCCGCCAAAGAAACTCCTGTCCATCGTGCAGCCGCCGGACTTGCCCTTGCGTCAGGAATTTATGTGCAACGAGTTCATCGAAGGTCGCTGCGCCAAAATGCCGGTTCGCGACCCAGCCGACCATCTGGATATCGCGCAGGCCGCCGGGGCTGCCCTTCACGTTGGGCTCGAGGTTATACGCGGTGTCGTCGTAGCGGTGGTGACGCGCGATTTGCTCCTTGCGTTTCTCGGCAAAGAATTCGGTCGGTGGCCAGATCTTGTCCGCGGCAATGGCTGCCTGCATTGCCTCATATAACGTGTCCGGACCGATCAGCTTCCGCGATTCGAGCAGCGTTGTCGCAACTGTCAGGTCTCTCTTTGCTTCTTCGTAGCACTGGGCAACGGTGCGCACGCTGTGGCCGATGTTGAGGCCGACATCCCACAGCGCGGTCACGAAGTCGGAAAGCTGGCTCTCATTGTTCGCCGGCAGGTCGTCAGCAAGCAACAGCATGATATCGACATCGGAGTACGGATGCAGCTCGGCCCGACCGTAGCCGCCGACCGCGACCAGCGCCGCGAGTTCCACACAGGCGCCTGCGTATTTTTGCCAGAGGTGAATGAGCAGCTCGTCAACGAGCCTTGCTCGCAGATGCACCAGCGACACGACGGATTCACCGTCAAGAAATCGCTGTTTGAGGTTCTCGCTCGCGGCCTGCAGCGCGGCGCGACTGGAGCCGGGCGCATCGTCTTCTAGCGCTTCGCGAAGACTGATCAGGGCCTGGTCGTCCGTGAACGACTCGGCCCACTCAATGGCCGTGTAAGTCATTGTTTAGTTGACATTTGACGCATTGGCACGGTCTGCGGCACCCAACGTTAGAACCTCGTAGCCATCCTCGGTCACGAGGACGGTATGTTCCCACTGCGCCGACAGGCTGTGATCCTTGGTGACGACAGTCCAGCCATCCGGCAGGAGTTTGACGCTGGGCCTGCCTGCGTTGACCATCGGCTCCACAGTCAGGGTCATGCCGGCTTTGAGTTCGAGCCCGGTACCGCGACTACCGTAGTGCAGCACCTGCGGATCCTCGTGAAAGCCTCGACCGATGCCGTGCCCACAGTACTCGCGCACGATGGAAAAGCGGTTCTTCTCAACGTGTTTCTGGATAGCTGCGCCAACGTCACCGAGGTGCTTGCCCGCAGCGAGTTCATTGATTCCAAGCCACATACCGTCATGGGCTACCTGCGCCAGACGCTGTGCCTGCACCCCGGGTTTGCCGACGAAAAACATGCGGCTGGTATCGCCGTGAAATCCGTCTTTGATAATCGTAACATCGATGTTGAGGGCATCGCCGGATTTGAGTTTACGCTCGCCAGGAATGCCGTGGCAGACAACGTGGTTCACGGACGTGCACACGGACTTCGGGAAGCCCCGATAGTTCAGCGGGGCCGGTATGGCGCCCTGGACCTCGGTGATGTACTTGTGGCAGATACTGTTGAGTTCATCGGTCGTCACGCCTGGCTGGACGTGCTCGCCGATCATGTCAAGCACGTCCGCCGCCAGGCGGCCGGCAACCCGCATCTTGTCCTGCTCAGCAGCAGTTTTGATCGTTACTGTCATTGAATATCAGAGGTTTTGGGGGCTCAGGCCAAATTCCGCGAAATTGCTCCAAATTCCGCGTTGTTGGCCGCGACCGGCTATGGTATAAAGCGCGCGCCCTAGAGGCAATTAATCCACACGTATACCGACACATCACGCTGGGTGCCCCACCTGAAAAGGGGTTGCGAGATGGGGTATACGGAGGCCTAACCCGGAGAAATAACATGGCAGACGTTTCCATGCGCCAGATGCTAGAGGCTGGCGTGCATTTTGGTCACCAGACCCGCTACTGGAACCCGAAGATGGCACCCTACATCTTCGGCGAGCGAAACAAGATCCACATTATCAATCTCGAGAAGAGCCTGCCCCTGGCTCGTGAGGCCTGCGCGTTCGTCAAAGGAATCGTTGCCGACGGCGGCAAAGTTCTGTTTGTTGGCACCAAGCGCGCGGCGCGTGAGTCGGTCCGGACGCACGCCGTGCGGGCCGAGATGCCTTTTGTCAGCTACCGCTGGCTGGGCGGCATGCTCACGAACTACAAGACGATTCGCCAGTCGGTGAAACGCCTGATGACGCTCGAGCAAATGGCCGAAGAAGGCGGTTTCGAAGGCCTGACGAAAAAGGAAGTCCTCGGTCTGAGCCGCGAGCAGGAAAAGCTCGAGCGCAGCCTCGGCGGCATCAAGGAAATGACACGTTTGCCCGACGTACTGTTCGTCGTCGACGTTGATCACGAAGACATCGCGGTGCGCGAAGCACGCAAGCTCGGTATACCGGTTGTAGCTATCGTCGACACCAATTGTTCGCCTGACGGTGTGGACTACGTCATTCCTGGCAACGACGATGCCATGCGGGCAATCGAACTGTATGCAGGAATGATTGCCGACGCAGTACTCGACGGCAAGGCATCGCTGCCGCAAGTCGCACTCGGTGAGGACGAATTCGTCGAGCTTGATGCGGAAGGCAATGTCAAGAAGTCGGCGGGCCGCAAGAAAAAGGCGGTAAAAAAGGCGGCCGTAAAGAGAAAACCAACGGTGAGAAAAGCGCTTGCTCCAAAGGCTGATGCCGCAGACGTACAAGCTGATGCGCCGTCAACCGCCGAGGCGAAGCCCGTCGCGGAAGCAGAGCCTGCCGCTGCGGCAGCTGAAGAGGCCATCGCGGAGTCGCCGCTAGCTGCACCGAAAGAAGCCGACAAAGCGGAGGCAAAGTCCGACGAGGTCGTTGAGGAGGACGCGCTAGCCGCCCAGCCTGCCAAGAAAAAGGCTGCCAAGAAGACCGCGAAGAAAGCTGCCAAGAAGACCGCAAAAAAGACCACGAAAAAGGCTGCTAAAAAGACCGCGAAAAAGACTGCGAAAAAAGCTGACGACAAAGATTAAGAGGTAGAAGAGATGTCGATTACTGCATCGATGGTCAAGGAACTGCGCGAGCGCACCGGCGCTGGCATGATGGAGTGCAAAAAGGCACTGGTCGAAACTGCTGGCAATCTCGAAGCAGCAGTGGAAGTGCTGCGCAAGTCCGGGCAGGCCAAAGCTGACAAGAAGGCTAGTCGCGTAGCGGCGGACGGCCGCGTCGTCATTGCTCAGGAAGGGGGCAAAGCGGTTATTGTCGAGGTTAACTCCGAGACAGACTTTGTCGCTAAAGACGAGAATTTCGTCGCATTTGCCGAAGCGATTGCTGCGGCCGCCCTGAGCTCCGGAACGACCGACGTCGGCGCTTTTGCAAGCGTCAAGCTCGCAGACGGCCGCAGCGTCGAGGAAGCACGAACCGCGTTGATCACTAAGGTCGGCGAGAATATCGGTGTGCGGCGCATCCAGTCGATTGCCTCGAATGACATCATCGCAAATTACACCCACGGTGCCCGAATTGGCGCTGTCGTAGCGCTTGACGGCGGCGACGAAGAACTTGCCCGAGACCTGGCGATGCATGTTACTGCGAGCAACCCGATGTGTATCGATGAGTCCGGTGTTCCGGCCGAAACGCTCGAGAACGAGCGCCGCATTCTTACCGAGCAGGCGCAGGACTCGGGCAAGCCTGCCGAGATCATCGAAAAAATGGTTGCTGGCCGCGTCAACAAGTATCTCAGGGAGATCACATTGCTCGGTCAGCCGTTCGTCAAGGACCCGGATGTGACCGTTGGAAAACTGCTGCAAGGCGCGAATGCCAAAGTTACGGCGTTCGTGCGCTTCGAGGTCGGCGAAGGCATTGAGAAAAAAGAAGATAATTTCGCCGAGGAAGTTATGGCACAGGTTAAAGGTGCCAATTGAAGTTTATCTCTTAACCCTTTGATTCAATACAGACCAGGTGTTGCGAATACGCTAGAATCAACGATCGCCCGGCAACCGCAGCACCCGCGATCGGGCGGACCTTTGACGCACACAACAATAAGGCCTGCAAATGAGTGACTCTCCGCTTCAATACCGTCGCGTTTTGCTGAAGCTCAGTGGCGAGGCTTTAATGGGTGAGCTGGACTACGGCATTGAGCCGGCGGTCATTCAGCGTATGGCTGCAGAGATCGCGACCGCGCGGGAAACCGGTGTGGAAATTGCCATCGTCATCGGCGGTGGCAACATTTTCCGCGGTGCCGGACTGGCCCGCGCCGGCATGGACCGCGTGACCGGCGACTACATGGGTATGCTGGCCACGGTGATGAATGCGTTAGCCATCCAGGACGCACTGGAATCACAGGGTGTCTTCGCGCGCGTCATGTCCGCGCTGCAGGTTCACGAAGTCTGCGAAGACTATATTCGTCGCCGCGCGATTCGCCATCTTGAGAAAGGCCGGGTCGTTATTCTCGCGGCAGGCACCGGGAATCCGTTCTTTACAACGGACACGGCGGCGAGCCTGCGTGCGATCGAAATCGGTGCTGATGTTTTGCTCAAGGCGACCAAAGTGGACGGCGTTTATGATGCCGACCCGGCCAATCATCCCGACGCAAAACGCTACGACACGGTGTCATTCGACAAGGTTCTGGCTGACAAACTATCAGTGATGGATGCGACCGCTGTCGTGATGTGTCGCGACAACGATTTGCCGCTGCGCGTTTTCGACCTGACCCGCGCCAACGCGCTGGTGCAGGCGATAGCCGGTGACGATGTTGGTACGCTGGTGACGGCGTAGCGGCTGCACAGGCGTAAATCAGGAGAGGGTATAGAACGTGTTGGACGAAATAATGAAAGATGCCGGCGAGAGGATGGCCAAAAGCGTCGCGTCGCTCAGGCAGGAGTTGACCAAGATACGCACAGGACGCGCTCATACGAGTCTGCTCGACCATATTACAGTTGAATACTATGGCTCCCAGGTGCCGTTGAATCAGGTTTCCAATATCGGGATTGAGGATTCGCGCACGCTGACTGTGACGCCCTGGGAAAAAGAGATGGTCTCTGTCATTGAGAAGGCCATCATGGGTTCGGACCTAGGATTGAACCCGCAATCAGCAGGCACTGTAATACGTGTGCCCCTGCCGGCGCTGACCGAAGAACGCAGAAAGGACATGATTCGCGTCGTACGGCACGAAGCCGAGGGTGGGCGAATCGCCATCAGAAACATCCGCCGTGATGCTATTCACGATGTCAAAGATTTGCTCAAGGAAAAAATGATAGGTGAGGACGATGAGCGTCGCTCTGAAGATGAAATTCAGACGATAACCGACAAGTACATTGCCGAAGTCGACGAAATCCTCGCCGGCAAAGAAAGCGAGTTGATGGAAATATAGAGAGGATTCGACGCAGATCCTCATCCTTTTCGATGGCCGCAAACGAAAACATACCGCAACACGTTGCCGTCATTATGGACGGCAATGGCCGCTGGGCCAGAAAGCGGGCGCTGCCGCGTCACGCCGGGCACCGTTCGGGTGTTGGCGCAGTGCGAAAAACAGTCGAACTGGCAGCGCAACGCGGTGTGCAGTACCTGACACTGTTCGCCTTCAGTAGTGAGAACTGGTCCAGACCTCGTGAGGAGGTCAGCATGCTGATGGCGCTGTTTATCGAAGCTTTGCAACGAGAAGTCGACGAACTGCATCGTAACAATGTAAGGCTTGAGTTCATTGGCGCACGCGAGCAGTTACAGCCCAGGCTAGTTGACATGATAGTCGCCGCCGAAAAGCAAACGATCGACAACACCGGTCTGCGGCTATTGATCGCAGTCGCATATGGCGGTCGCTGGGATATCGTTCAGGCAGTTCGCAAGTTATACGGCGAGCTGGCTCGGGACGAGATAACGGCTGACGAGATTGACGATACGGCGATTGCACATCGTCTGCAGCTCGGTGATCTGCCGGATCCGGACCTGTTGATTCGAACCGGCGGGGAACAGCGCATCAGCAATTTCTTGTTGTGGAATTTGGCGTACGCCGAACTCTGGTTCTGTGACACGCTTTGGCCGGATTTCGGCGAGCAACAGTTCGACGCGGCGCTAGAGTTTTACGCGATGCGTCAGCGCCGTTACGGGCACACGGGAGACCAAATCGAGGCACTAGGTTCATGAAACTGCGAGTAATCACCGCTGTCATTGCACTACTCGTGCTGATGCTCGTGCTTTTCGCGGTACCCGCGGCCGTCGCATATGCGGTATTTTTTGTTGTAATGCTGGCCGGTGCCTGGGAATGGTCTGCTTTTCTCGAGCTATCCGGGAGCGCAGGACGAATAGTATTTCTGCTCGCGATCGGCGCTCTTTTAGCTGCCGTCACTTTACTCGCCGTCGATGCCGAGCTGATCTTCAAGGCGTCAATGGTCTGGTGGTTGATCGCCTTCATCTGGACATTTTTTTTCCCGACGCCGATTCCCGGTATCGTGCGCTGGATCGCCGGCGCACTTGTGCTCGTACCGCTGTATCTCGCGTTGATCGCCCTTTACGACGCCGATCCAACGATTCTGCTGTTCGCGTTGCTCATCGTATGGGTCGCGGACAGCGGCGCCTTTTTTGCGGGCAAGATGATCGGCCGCGTAAAGCTCGCACCAAGAATCAGTCCGGGAAAAACCTGGGAAGGCGTGATCGGCGGACTTGTCGCCGTGGTGCTGCTGACCTTGCTCTGGTCGCTTTGGGTAGCGACCGATCTGGCCGTATTTGTGCCGTTTTGCCTGGCCGTGGCGTGTCTGTCGGTCGTTGGTGATCTTACTGTCAGCATGTTCAAACGCACCGCCGGGCTGAAGGACAGCGGCGGCCTGTTTCCCGGTCACGGTGGCGTGCTTGACCGGATCGATAGCGTGGCCGCGGCTGCACCTTTATTTGCACTGGGCCTAAGCTGGGTGGGGATGAAATGACGGGCCGTTCAGTCAGCATTCACTCCTGGCGCTGCAGACTTACGGGAACTGCTGCGGCGGGTTCCAGTCAACAATACGTAAGGGACACATTGCGAGTGCGGGTTGCTCGCCGTCAAGACTATGCGCGGCTGAACGCGCGAGGGGTAACGGCCGTCCATGGGTGATGCACTGACCAGTCTGCTGGCTTTCATTGTCGCGATCAGCGTGCTCGTCGCCGTGCACGAGTATGGGCATTACATTGTCGGCCGCTGGACCGGGATGAAGGTGCTCAGATTCTCCATCGGCTTCGGTAAGCCTCTGATCACCTGGGTGCGCGGACCGGACCGCACCGAGTACTGCATATCTGCGATTCCACTGGGTGGCTACGTACGATTTCTCGATGGCCGCGAAGGGCCGATCGACCCGGAGGACGAGGGCCGTGCCTTCAACCAGCGCCCGATTCCGGCCCGCATTACAGTGCTGCTCGCGGGCCCCATGTTCAACTTCCTGTTCGCCGTCTGTGCGTACTGGGTCCTGTTCCTGAATGGCATTCCCACACTGCAGCCGGCCGTCGGCGATGTCGCACACGATTCCTACGCGGCACAAGCTGGCCTCGAATTCGGCGACAAGATCGTCGCCGTCGGTGATGTCGCAACAGCTGACTGGGAGTCGACGCTTGTCAATATTTTCGATCGGCTGGTCTCGGATGGCCGCGTACCGTTGACGCTCGAAACTGATTCGGGCGAGCAACGGCGCACAACGATCGATGTTGGAGAGGACGCCGCGCGGCTCACCGAACCCAACATGCTTTTCGAAGGTCTTGGTTTCGAGCCATGGCAGCCGCCGGCCGTTATCAGCGAATTAGTCGAAGACGGAGCGGCAGCTGGTGCCGGGCTCGCCGTCGGTGACCGAATCACGACCGTGGACGGCCAGCCTGTCAAGAATTATGGGGATCTCGTCGACGTCGTTTCGGTCAGGGCTGGCAAACAGGTTGCAGTTGAGTACACGCGCAACGGGCGGAGCTTTGTTGTCGACGTCGTGATCGGTGAGCAGGAGGTAGACGGGGAAGTGCGCGGTCTCCTTGGCGTAAGAGGCTCAACCGACATCGGGGCGTACTTCTACCTGCGCAAGTTCGGACCGATCGAATCGATCTCTCAGGCTGCGCAACGAACCTGGACGTCGACCCTGTTCACGTTGCGCATGCTCGGCCGCATGGTGACGGGGGACGTGTCCATAAAGAACATCAGCGGCCCGATTCATATTGCTGAGTTCGCCGGTGATTCCGCGCAACGTGGTCTGAATGAGTTCCTGGCATTCCTCGCACTCGTCAGCATCAGTCTCGGGGTGCTCAACCTGCTGCCTGTGCCGGTGCTGGACGGCGGTCAGATTGTCTATCAGACGATCGAGTTGGCTAAAGGCAGTCCGATGTCAGAGCGCTCACAAATATTGGGTCAGCAGTTCGGCATTCTCGCGTTGATACTATTAATGAGCTTTGCATTCTATAACGACATTGCGAGAATACTCGGCTAGCCCCGTGTTTAGCAGATGAGGACGAGCGGATACAAAATGAACTATCGCCAGAAAATGGTCTCGCTGTGCCTGCTATTGCCGCTGACGGTGGTGGCGCAGGTCAATTTCGTCGTGCGCGATATGCGTGTCGAAGGATTGCAGCGAATTTCCGAGGGTACGGTTTTCAACTATCTGCCCATCAACATTGGCGACAACGTCGATCAAGTCCGGATTCAGGAGGCGATTCGCGCACTCTATGGTCAAGGCCTTTTTGATGACATTGAAATGCGTCGTGATGGCGACACGCTCGTTGTCGCGGTCCGCGAGCGGCCGTCGATCGAAAGTTTTGAAATTGAAGGCAACAAGGACATCAAAACTGAAGATCTGACAGAGTCATTGCGCGGTGTGGGGCTTGCGAAAGGCAAAACTTTTGACCGGTCAGTGCTCGATGAAGTTTCGAGTTTTCTACGCGAGCAGTACTACGATCGCGGTAAGTATGGTGTCACTGTGGATACCTCGGTCGTTGAAAGTGCCAACAACACGGTACGCGTTCGGATCGATGTCAATGAAGGTGAGCGCGCAAAAATCCGACAGGTAAACCTGGTCGGCAACGCAGCATTCGAAGAAAAGGATATACGCGCAGACTTCGAGCTAGATACAGCGAACTGGCTGTCATGGATTCGGCAGGATGACCGCTACTCCAAAGAAGCGCTGGAAGGTGACCTTGAGAAGCTGCGCGCATATTACATGGACCGCGGCTACGCAGATTTTCGCGTTGAGTCGACACAAGTAGCGATTTCGCCAAACAAGAAGGACATATTCGTAACAATAGGCCTGCATGAAGGCGACCAATATACGATATCCGACGTCAAGCTAGTTGGCGACATGGTTGTTCCAGAAGTACTGCTTCGCGCAATGGTCCTCGTTCAGCCTGGCTCGATGTTTAATCAGAAATTGTTGGCGCAGTCGGGCGAGCTTATGTCTTTGCGGTTGGGTGAGCAGGGTTACGCCAATGCCGAAATCGAAGCAGTCCCGGAGCTGAACCATGAGACGCGGGAAGCCGAAATAACGTTTTTTGTCGATCCGAAGAGTCGCGTCTACGTTCGCCGGATCAACTTCCATGGTGTAAGCGAGGTTGATGACGAAGTGCTTCGTCGCGAGATGCGCCAAATGGAAAGTGCATATCTTTCCAACAGATTGGTCGATCGATCCAAAGTTCGTTTGCAGCGGTTGCCCTATATTGAAAAGGTCGAAGTGAACAACACGCCAGTCTCTGGAAGTCCAGACCTGGTCGACATCGACTTCGATCTCGAATACCGAATGCCGGGTCAGTTTAGTGGCGGCATCGGTTACTCTGAATCACAAAAGCTGATGCTCAATGGCAGTATAGTGCACACGAATTTCCTCGGCTCTGGAAATCGTGTCGCACTTGAAGCGGTCTCGGGCAGGTTCCAGAAGTTTTACAGTTTGTCGCACACGGATCCCTATCGAACGATGGACGGCGTTCGTCGCACGGTTAGCTTGAACTACCGCGATATCACGCAGTTTACTTCCGGGTCATCCGATTTCTCGACGACCAGTGGTGGCCTTTCGATCGACTACGGTTATCCCATCACGGAATTTCAGACGCTGTCGTTCGGTTTGAACTATCAGCGTGCCGAATTGCTTGCGTCGACGTCGAGCACGCGGCAGGCGCAGGATTGGGTCAGGAATAACGGTAACCCGTTCGAAGAGGATACTGGCGCAGGATTTACATTTTTTGGTACCGACTATGACACGGTCGAGTTGATTGCGGGCTGGACCTTCGATAGCCGCAATCGGGCCCTCTTTGCGAACCGCGGCACGCGCCAGCAATTGATCTTTGCGATGGCTGTGCCTGGAAGCGATGTGGAGTACTACCAGGCGCGGTATAACTTTACAAAGTACATCCCGCTGTTTGGCAGTTGGGTCGGAAAAATCAATGCGGAATTCGGTATATCTGAGGGAATGGGCGCTACGACGGCGACCCCACCATTCAAGCAATTCTATGGTGGTGGACCGACCTCGGTGCGCGGCTTTCGTGAATCATACCTTGGGCCACGGGACAGCTTCGGCAACCCCTATGGCGGCAACGTATTGGTTGCCAGTCAGCTAGAGCTTATACTTCCGCTTCCGGAGAAATGGTCCAGTCAGGCGCGCGCCAGCCTCTTTTATGACATTGGTAATGTGTTCAATACGGGCGAAGTTGCATTTACCGACAAGCTCGGATCGCCCATTACATACGAGCCGGAATTCGACGAACTGCGTACGTCCGTAGGTATTGGCGTACAATGGCTGGCACCGCTGGGATTGTTCCGATTCAGCTATGCTTACCCACTCAATGAGTACCGGGGCAACGACAGGTTTTACGGAGATGAACTGGAACGATTCCAGTTCTCGATTGGTCAGGCGTTTTAAGGAATGAATTTCTTATGAGTCATGTAAAGCAACAACTAGTTAGAGTGGCCTTTGGAATCGCGCTTGTTTGTGCGTTCACGTTGCCAGCCGGTGCACAGCAACTGAAAGTCGGCGTAGTCAATATTCCGGTTCTCATGGAACGCTCGCCACAGACCAAAGCCGCGATGGATGCTCTACAGGAGGAGTTCGCGCCACGTCAGCGCGAGTTTCTGGCGAAGCAAAAAGAGTTCGAAGAAATGACGGCAAAAGTGCAAAAGGATGTTGCGGTCATGGGGGAAACCGAACGCCGTAACGCGGAGAAAAATCTGCGCGATTTGCAGCGTGAAGTTGCTCGTTTGCAGACCGAGTTTCGCGAGGACCTCAATCTTCGTCAGAACGAAGAGCTGGGTTCCTTGCAGCGCTCCTTGCTGAAGGAAGTTCAGGATTACGCGGCGCAGGAGGGTTACGACCTCGTTGTTGGAGACGGCGTTTTGTTCGCCAGCAGCGCTGTCAATATCACAGAGGAAGTGCTGCGCGCCGTGGAAGCAAACTTCCAGGCGACAGGCGCCCGATAGCCCCGGCGTTTCACGGCGCATGCCGACAAGCCTCGGAGAACTGGCAGAGCAATTCGGCTGCGACCTGATCGGCGATCCGAATGTCGTAATAGATGGAGTGGGTTCGCTCGCGAATGCCGGGCCAAGCGCGCTCAGCTTTCTCTCAAGTTCCAAATTCAAGAAGCAGCTGGTCTCGACGAAGGCAGCTGCGGTCATTTTGCGCAAGGACGATGCCGAGGATTCGCCCACGGCAGTCTTGATCAACGACAATCCGTATTCGTGTTATGCGCGAATAGCAACATTCCTTTGCCCGGCGCCGACATACGAGCCGGGCGTGCATCCGTCGGCCGTTGTCGCTGCGACAGCAATCATTGCAAAGACGGCGCACGTTGCGGCGAACGCCGTCATAGAACACGGCGTATCAATCGGACAAAACTCCAGTATTGGACCCGGCGCTGTTGTCGGCCCGAACTGTGTCATAGGGGACAATTGTCGCTTGCACGCAAATGTGACGTTCGTGCGCAACGTGACAATTGGCGATCGCTGCATCTTTCACTCTGGTGCGGTCGTAGGCGCAGATGGATTTGGCAATGCGATGACGCCCGAAGGATGGGTCAAGGTTCCGCAGGTGGGGGGAGTGCGCATTGGCAACGACGTTGAGGTCGGGTCAGTTACAACAATTGATTGCGGTGCAATCGATGACACGATTATTGAAGATGGTGTCAGGCTCGATAATCAGATTCAAATCGGGCATAACGTTTTCGTTGGCGAGCATACAGCGATGGCGACCGCATGTGCCATTGCCGGAAGTGCGCGAATCGGCAAACGCTGCATGTTCGCCGGCATGGTTGGCATGGCGGGCCATATCGAAGTTTGTGACGACGTAATCGTCAACGGCAAAGGCATGATATCGAAGAACATCACCGAGCCCGGAGCGTACGCATCCAATTTTCCGATAGAGCCGGTCCGTGAGTGGAACCGGACCGTGGCGAAGGTTCGCCGGCTTGATAAGTTGATAGAGCGAGTTGCCAAGCTTGAGAAGGACGCAAAGTGACTGCGCATACCTATCCTCTCGATGTGGCTGCTATCAAGGAATTGTTGCCGCATCGCGAGCCATTCTTGATGCTTGACAAGGTCATTTCGTGCACACCGCATGAATCGGTCACGGCCATCAAGAACGTGACGGCCAATGAACCACACTTCGCTGGCCATTTTCCTGGAAATCCGGTTCTGCCGGGCGTGCTCATTATTGAAGCAATGGCTCAAGCCGGTGGCGTGCTGTCACATATCAGTAATGGTGATCTGAATCCACGCCCACTCTATTTCTTGGCGCGTGTCGAAGACGCGAGGTTTCGCCGTCCCGTCGTCCCGGGCGAGCAGTTGCGGATACAGGTTCATGCAGACAAAGTAAAGCGCGGTATGTGGTGGTATCGTTGCGAGGCAATGGTTGGCAAACATGTCGTAGCGTCGGCTACAATCATTTGCGCACCGGGCGGAGACTAGTTGTGATTCATGCCTCAGCAATTGTCTCAAAGACAGCGCTCATCGCCGACGACGTGGAAATCGGGCCGTACTCGATCATCGGCGACGACGTCGTGGTGGGGGCCGGCACACGAATTGATAGCCATGTCGTTATCAACGGCCCCACAACCATTGGCACGGAAAACCACATTTATCAGTTCGCATCGATCGGTGACGATCCGCAGGACAAGAAATACGCCGGTGAGCCCACGGTCCTCAGAATCGGCAGCCGCAACACCATTCGTGAATTCTGCACAGTAAGCCGCGGCACAACGCAAGGCAAAGGCGAAACCGTATTGGGCGACGACAACTGGATTATGGCGTACGTACACATTGCCCATGACTGCGTGATAGGCAGCAACACTGTCTTCGCCAACAATGCGACATTGGCGGGACATGTGCATATCGGCGACTGGGTTATCATGGGCGGCTTCTCCGGCGTGCACCAGTTCTGCAAGCTTGGTGCCCACGCGTTTCTCGGGATGTATGCGGGAGCAAACCGGGACGTTCCGGCCTATACGACCGCCACCGGAATGCCAGCCGTTCCGCGCGGGATCAATAGCGAGGGCCTGAAGCGCCGCGGCTTCAGTGCCGAGCAGATTCGCAATATCAAAGATGCGTATCGGCTGGTCTATCGTAAGGGGATGAAATTAAACGAGGCGATCGAGGAGATCGCCGAACGTTCGAAGACGCAGGCAGAACTCGAGCTGTTTCTCGAATCACTGCGCTCTGCCGAGCGTGGATTGGTACGCTAGAGGCTGGAGCAGTGCGTATAGGACTGGTTGCTGGTGAGTCCTCCGGCGACCTGCTTGGGGCGGGTCTGATTCGGGCCATCAAATCGCATGTTCCCGACGCCACTTTTGAAGGTGTGGCCGGACCGGCCATGGTGGCGGCAGGCTGCGATCCGTGGGAGGACGCGGAGACACTCGCCGTCTTCGGTTTGCTTGAACCACTCATGCACATTCCGCGGCTCCTGAAGCTGCGTCGTTCGCTCGTCAAACGGTGGCGCACGTCACCGCCGGATGTGTTTGTTGGCATCGATGCCCCGGATTTCAATCTTGGTCTGGAAAAAGCGTTACGAAAATCAGGTATCCGGACCGCGCACTATGTTAGTCCGACGATCTGGGTGTGGCGCGCTGGTCGCATCAAGACGATTCGCAAGGCAGCAGATCGCGTCCTTTGCATCCTGCCATTCGAAAAAGATATCTATGACCAGCAGGGCATTGACGCTGTGTTCGTTGGTCATCCGAAAGCGGATAGTCTGCCTGCCGAGATCGACGTCGTCTCGAAACGCGCTGCTCTGGGGCTGACCGGCGGCCTGCTCGTTGCCGTTCTGCCTGGAAGCCGTGTCAGCGAAGTTTCCCGGCTGGGGCCCGAGTTTGCGGCCGCAGCTGCGATTCTTGCGGCTCAACGCGTTCAACTGCGCTTTGTCACACCGATCGCATCGCCGAAGTTGCGGCCGATATTCGAGGCACAACTCGCCGCTGCAGGGGTTGCCGAGCGGTTTACACTTATAGATGGCGATTCGACTGATGTCATGGCAGCCGCGGATGTCGTTTTTCTTGCGTCCGGAACTGCTGCCCTCGAGTCAGCGCTTCTTGGCAAGCCAACCGTCGCTGCCTATGCGATCGGCAAAATATCGGGCATGATCGCCCGACTGATCGGGCTCCGCAATGAGTATTTCACAATGCCCAATTTGCTGACCGAAACACCGTTGATTCCCGAGTTTATTCAGCAGGATGTCATACCGGAGGCAATGGCAGAAGCGGTCGCAGCGATGCTTGACGATCCGGCAAGGCGCGAGTCGATCAGCAGGCGATTTGCTACACTTCGGACGGAACTGGCGCTCGGCGCTGATGAGCGTGCCGCAAGTGCCGTTATTGAGCTCGCAAGAAAGACCTAGACGGGTGGTCCCAAAGCCTCAGATGCAACAATCAAAACTGTTTGAATTTGCAGAGCCGGTTGCCGGTGTTGACGAAGCCGGTCGAGGACCGCTGGCCGGTCCCGTTGTCGCTGCTGCCGTGATCCTGGGCCCTGGACATTTGCTGCACGGTCTCGCCGACTCCAAGAAACTCAGCGCGAATCGGCGCGAAGAGCTTGCCGGTGAGATCAGGGCCAATGCGCTGGCTTGGTCGGTCGCCTGGTCCGACGCGGCGGAAATCGACGCGCTGAATATTCTTGCGGCGACGATGCTCGCGATGCGGCGTGCGATTCTCGGACTGTCGATCATGCCGACACGCGTGCAGGTGGACGGTAACCGCTTACCCGACCTTCAAATCGGAGACAAGCAGCTCAGAGGCGAGGCGATCATTGGCGGCGACGCGAAGATACCGGCAATCAGCGCGGCGTCTATCATTGCCAAAACCACCCGTGACCAGATCATGGTGCGAATGGACAGCCTGTACCCGCATTATGAGTTCGCGAAACACAAGGGCTACGGCACAGAAATTCACCGCGCACGTTTGCAGGAACATGGCCCATGCGAGCAGCATCGCCGCAGCTTTGCGCCTGTAAGGCGGGCAGGATGACAGTGGCACCGTTCGTCCATCTGCATGTGCACAGCGAGTATTCGCTAGTCGACAGTACGGTGCGAATCGCAGCGCTGATGGATCGCTGCGCGTCTGACGGCATGCCCGCTGTCGCGCTGACCGACCAGAACAACCTGTTCGGCATGGTCAAGTTCTACAAAAAAGCGATCGCGGCCGGCATCAAGCCGATCATCGGTGTGGATCTTTGTATCGCGAATGAGGACGACAGTTCGCGACCTAACAGGCTTATCCTGCTATGCCAGAACAACACTGGCTATCGAAACGTCTCGCAGTTGCTGACACGGGCGTTCCTCGAAGGTCAGGTGCGCGGCGAACCACTCGCACGGCGTGAGTGGCTGACGATGACGAGTTGTGAAGGACTGATCGCGTTATCCGGAGGGCGGCAAGGCGATGTCGGCCACGCGCTGCTCAATGGACACGACGAAGCCGCACGGTCGCTGCTCGATGCCTGGCAGCAGGTTTTCGGCGACCGCTACTACCTCGAACTCGTGCGTACGAATCGTGCGGGCGAGGAAGAGGTCGTTCAGAGATCACTGACGCTTGCGCATGCGGCTGGCGTCGCCGTTGTTGCGAGCAATGACGTACGATTTCTGAGCCGTGAAGACTTCAACGCGCATGAAGCCCGGGTTTGCATTCACGAAGGTCGTGGGCTTGCCGATCCCGAGCGGCCGCACGAGTATAGCGAAAATCAGTACTTGCGCAGCTCTCAGGAAATGGCCGAGCTTTTCGCTGACGTGCCGGAAGCACTCGAGAATGCTCGTGAGATTGCGCGACGCTGCAGCCTGGGTTTGAAAATTGGCGAGAGCGCGTTGCCGGCCTTTCCTGTGCCTGACGGCCAGACGGAGGCCGAGTTTCTCGAGGCAGAGGCGCGCCGCGGCCTGACGCAGCAGCTCGAACGCATTTTCGACCTCGAAGGGATCGCCGAGAACGAGCGCGACGCCGTCAGCGCACCGTATCTAGAGCGGCTCGAAAGGGAACTCGACGTTATCGGCGGCATGGGTTTTCCCGGCTACTTCCTTATTGTCGCCGACTTCATACGCTGGGCACGCGAAAACGGCATCCCGGTCGGGCCTGGTCGAGGCTCGGGTGCCGGTTCACTGGTTGCCTGGGTTCTGGGAATCACAGATCTGGATCCATTGCATCATGACCTGCTATTCGAGCGGTTTCTCAATCCAGAGCGCGTGTCGATGCCCGACTTCGACGTTGACTTTTGTATGGAGGGGCGTGATCGCGTCATCGAGTACGTGGCCGAACGCTACGGGCGCGACCGTGTCGCGCAGATCATCACGTTTGGCACGATGGCGGCCAAAGCCGTGATACGGGACGCCGGCCGGGTGCTGGGTCAACCGTATGGTTTCGTCGACCGCATCGCCAAGCTCGTGCCGTTTGATCTTGGCATTACCCTCGACAAGGCGCTGGAGCAGTCCGAAGAGCTTGCGGCGATGTACCGTGACGACGAAGAGGTCGCTGCAATCATCGATCTCGCCAGATCGCTCGAAGGCCTGGTGCGCAATGCCGGCAAGCACGCCGGTGGCGTGGTAATCGCTCCCGGCAAGCTAACCGACTTCACACCGCTCTATTGCGAGGATGGTGGCACGCACATCATTACGCAGCTTGACAAGGACGACGTCGAGGCGATCGGTCTCGTAAAATTTGATTTCCTTGGCCTGAAGACACTGACTATCATCGATTGGGCCGAGAAAATCGTGAACGAGTCGTTTCCCGATGCCGAGTTCGACATCGATCGCATCCCCATCGACGACCCAAAGACCTTTGAACTATTGCGCAGTACGCAAACAGCCGCGGTCTTTCAGCTCGAGTCCAGCGGCATGAGGGACCTGATCAAGCGGATGCGACCAGACCGGTTCGACGATCTGATCGCACTCGTGGCCCTGTTTCGTCCCGGGCCGCTGCAGTCGGGCATGGTAGATGACTTTATTACGCGCAGGCATGCGGTCAACAAGGCTGATATCGATTATTTACATCCGGATCTGAAGCCACTGCTAGAAGAAACCTACGGCGTTATCCTGTACCAGGAGCAGGTAATGCAGATTGCCCAGCTGCTCGCAGGCTATACCCTCGGTAGTGCTGATATGTTGCGCCGTGC
>Ga0224507_10000097_pt1 | contig 32344 bp, 36 predicted proteins | sample SF_Jan12_sed_USG_3_FD_170159 | JGI IMG/M metagenome (GOLD analysis project Ga0224507, IMG submission 170159) | Sediment microbial communities from San Francisco Bay, California, United States - SF_Jan12_sed_USGS_13 | ecosystem: Environmental > Aquatic > Marine > Sediment | place: USA... | reverse complement strand
TTTGGTTCTGGCATTTGATCATAAACTAATCTAAGACGTGGTGCCATTTTTCTTGTAATAGTTCCTTGAACAACAACTAGATCACATTGTCTAAGCGAACCAAACGCTTCAATGATACCAAATCTTTCAACATCATATCTAGGACTGGATGCTGCTCCAAATTCAACACTGCAACAAGCTGTCTCAATGTGGACAGGCCAGAGTGACCAAATTCTACCCCAATTGATGGCATAGCCCAATGGTTTATCAATGGCTTTTTCTAAAATGTCTCCTAACTTTCCGATAAAGACATTTGCGTTTTCTGGTGTAACTAAATCTTTAAGCAATCTTATCCCCTATCCTCATCAATATAATTTATATAAAAAACTACCATATTCTCCTTCTCCCGGATTGGTATAATGCAAATGCCATTGCGCCAAACATTATTGCTAAAAACCCCATCATAGGTAGTGTTGCACTCTTAGGAAGTTCCAAAAGAGCACTACCCCAAGCATACAAGAAAATTGCCATTACATCAAAAACAACAAACATGAGAATGTAAGGATAGTATTGCATCATAAAATGAGTTCTTCCTTCACCAGTTGGAACTTGGCCACATTCCATTGGCAAAAACTTCACAGGGTTACTTCGTTTTCTTGGAGAAATCATTCTTGAAATAATTAATGCAGGAGCCATTGCTGCTACAGCAAAGCCAAACATCAATACAACGGTACTATAATTGCCCGCTAATTCCCCGACCAATTCATCTTCTGACTCTGATTTTTGTATAAAAAGGTATTCTTCTCTTTTTCCGATCAAATTTTAAAAAAAATCTAAAGTACTTTATAGACCATTTGTAAAATGCGATCATGACGTTGAATATTGGAGATACAGCTCCTAACTTTGAACTTCCAGATACAGAATTGAAATTGCGGACTTTGGATGAATTTAAAGGCAAAAAAGTTGTATTATCATTCATAGTTGCTGCCAGTTCACCAGTTTGTGAAGCTGAATTGTGCACTTTAAGAGATTCATGGCAAGAGATTGCAGATTTAGGTGCACAAATAGTAACAATCAGTAATGATGGTCCATTTGCAAATAAAGCATTTGCGGAAAAAAATAACTTCAATTTTCCTTTATTGGGAGATTATTCAAGTAAAACAATTCGTGACTATGACATACTGATGCCAGATTTACTTCACATCAAAGACTATAATGCAGCAAAACGTTCTGTATTTATAATTATGGAAGACGGGAAAATTGGTTACAAATGGGTTTCAGAAGATCCATTAAAAGAACCAAACTATGAAGAAATTAAAAATTTCCTGAAATAGTAAAAATTTCTTTTTTTATTCTATATCAGCGATTGGATCGCCTTTGGCAACAGATGCTGTTTCTTTAATTTTAATTGATTTCACAACTCCATCTTTGTGAGCCTTTACTGAAACTTGCATCTTCATTGATTCTAGCGTACAAACTACATCACCCTTCTTTACTGAATCCCCTTCAGCAACTGCAATTGATACGACTTTGCCAGGAATTTGACTCTTCAATGACAATTGTGCATTGCCAGCACCAGCACCTCCTGAATGCTTGTAAACAACTTCATCAAAGTGAGAGTGTCGATTAATAATAATTGGAACATTATCAATTACAATATTCATTACATTAGTTGACTGTTCTAGATATTTTGCTTTGTGATATTTTTGATCTAAAATAAATTCAATTCCATTAGAATTCATATTAATAATTTTCAAGTTGTGTTCATCATCATTTATTTTAATTACATAATCATTATTTCCAAGACTTTGTACTATATTTCCTTCAAATGATTTTTCAATGTCAGATATTTTATAATCCATTTATCATCAATCCAATTTATATTTCCAGTTTGGACTAGAAGAAGAGTCACTTTGAATTCTGCTCTTAAAGTATTCAGAATGAACTATTGCAGCGGCAATCGCAGCTTCACTCTTCTCGACTTTTTCTTTCTTTAGATCTTCAGTTAATTTATCAATCATACCATAACGTTTCAAAAAGTCAGTAGAGAGATCACCTTTTTTGTATTCTTCTGAATTTAGAATTGTTTTATAAAGAGGAATTGATGTTTCTACTCCTTGGATATAAAAATCATTTAATGCTGTAAGCATACGAGTTCTGGATTCATCAAAGGTTTGTCCCCATGTACACAGTTTAGCCATCAGAGAGTCATAAAATGGAGATACAGTACATCCAGGATACAAGTAAGTATCACATCTAACACTAGGTCCAGATGGAATTGTCACATCAGGTACTGGTCCTGTTGAAGGAGCAAAGTCTAGGAATGTGTCTTCAGCATTAATTCTGCATTCAATTGCATAACCCTTCATTTTAAGATCTTTTTGCTTGAAAGGTAGTGGTTCACCATTTGCAATATCTATTTGAAGTTTAACAAAGTCTAATCCAGATACCATCTCAGAGATTGGATGCTCTACTTGCAATCTAGCATTAATTTCAATAAAGTAAAATTCGCCGTTATCAGCTCTTAAGAATTCAGCAGTTCCCAAGTTAGTGTAATCAACTGCTTCTGATGCTTTGACTACTAATTCACCGACTCTATCTCGTGTTTCTTGATCAACTACAGGAGAAGGTGTTTGTTCAATGAGTTTTTGATTTCTTCTTTGAATAGAACATTCTCTTTCAAAAATATGAACAGCATTTCCATGTTTGTCCCTACACATTTGGTATTCAATGTGTCTTGTTTTTTCAAGGAATTTTTCAACAATGATGGCAGATTTGCCTACAGCAGAAATAGATTCACTTGTAACTGTTTCAAAGCCTTCACGTAATTCTTTATCATTTGTAACAATTCTAATTCCACGGCCCCCACCTCCATAAACGGATTTCAGCATTACAGGGTATTCAATATCATTTGCAATTTTTAATGCCTCTTCAACATCTTTTACAAGTCCTGGACTTCCAGGAACTGTTGGTACTTTAGCTTTAAGCATTGCAGCTTTGCATTGCATTTTATCACCACAAAGATCCATAGATTTTCCTGATGGTCCAATAAAATTTATGTTATTTTTTTCACAAGTAGTTGCAAAATCGGAATTTTCTGAAAGAAATCCATAACCGGGGTGAATTGCGTCTGCACCAGAAGACAATATAGTTTCAAGAATTTTTTCTTGATTAAGATAAGATTTTGCAGGAGCTGCTTCTCCAATATGATAAGCCTCAGTTGCTTGTTTAACATGTAATGAATCATAATCTTCATCAGAATAAACTGCAACAGTTTTGATTCCTAGTCTCTTACATGTTCTAATAACACGTAAAGCAATTTCTCCTCTGTTTGCAATCAATACTTTCTCAATCATCTCAAATCACAGGTTGATGTTTCCATGTTTTCTTGGAAGTTGTTTTTCTCTTTTGTTTTCAAGCATTTGAAGTGCTTTGATAAGCATAGGTCTTGTTTCAGCTGGATCAATTACATTATCTACAGTACCATGGGATGCTGCAACGTACGGGTTTTCAAATTTTTCAGTAAATTCACTAATCAATTGTTTTTTGAGGGCTTCAGGATCATCTGCGTTATCAAGTTCTTTTCTATACATAATTTTGACTGCAGCTTCTCCTCCCAAAACAGCACATCTTGCAGTTGGCCATGCATAATTAATATCAGTTCTTAGATTTTTACTTCCCATTGCAATGTATGCACCACCATATGCTTTTCCAATAACCAAAGTAATTCGTGGGACAGTCGCTTCACAGTATGCATATAGTAGTTTACTTCCATGTCGAATTATTCCATTGTGCTCTTGATTAGATCCTGGCATGTATCCAGGAGTATCAACGAGAGTGATTATTGGAATGTTGAATGCATCACAAAATCGAATAAATCTTGCTGCTTTGTTTGATGAATCAATATCAAGTGCACCAGCAAGATGTATTGGTTGATTTGCAATAATTCCTACTACTTGACCATTTAATCGTCCATATCCAACAACAATATTTGGTGCAAATAATTCATGTACTTCAAAAAATTCATGATTATCTATAATTGAATTAATTATTTCTTTCATGTCATATGGTTGTAGAGGATTTTCTGGAATAATGTTAATTAAATTATGATCCATCCTATTTGGATCATCATCAGTTTTGATTTTAGGAGGTGATTCAGTATTGTTTTGAGGAAGATAAGAGATTAATTTTTTGATGTAATCCATACATTCGTATTCATTTTGTGCAACAAAATGTGCGACACCACTTTTTGAACCATGTGTCATAGCTCCACCAAGATCATCAAACGAAATCTCTTCACCTAGAACCGTTTTAACAACATCAGGTCCTGTAACAAACATTGTTCCTACTTTTTCTACCATTATTACAAAATCAGTCATTGCAGGAGAATATACAGAACCACCTGCTGAAGGACCAATACTTGCAGTAATTTGTGGAATAACACCTGAAGCTAATTGATTATGATAAAAGATATCTGCAAATCCATCAAGACTCATAATCCCTTCTTGAATTCTTGCTCCACCTGAATCCATAATACCGATAATAGGACAACCAGTTTTTACTGCATGATCCATTAGTTTAGTAATTTTTTTAGCACCCATCTGACTCAGTGTTCCACCAAGAACAGTAAAATCATAAGCAAAAACAAAGATTTGTCTACCATTTACATTTCCATAACCACCTACTACACCATCAGTGAAAAATTTCTTTTTTTGCATATCATATTCATGATAGTGATGTGTGGTTAACGGATCAATTTCAGTAAAAGTACCTTCATCAAGTAAAAGACCTATTCTTTCACGAGCAGTTAACTTGCCTTTATCATGTTGAGCCTTAATTCTGTCTTGGCCACCTCCCTGAAATGCCGTAGTATTATTTTTAGAATATCGCTCAATCTTTTCAGAATGCATGACTTAACTTAGTCTAATATGGTTTCATATATTAATTTAGTTTAAGAATAAAAATATCATGAAATGTTTATAAAAATGCATAGATAGTTGTTTTTATATAATTTCAGGAGTTTAAAATTGGGAATTTCTTGTTTGTTGATTTCTGATAAGAGTTAAAAGCACCTTTTTCTTCACTACATTTCTTACAAATACATAGTTGAGATACATTTGGAATATCACAAGTTTCCTGAAATTCACACTGAAGACAGCCAGCTGTACCTCCACAAACACTGCATTGTAATTCATTTATTTGAGCACATTTTTCATGTTTTACACCTAATCCTTTTGCCCATAAACCAATTTCATTAATTTCAATTTTTTTATTACAAATTATACATGTTCCAGGGAATTTCATAGGGATTTTTCTCCAACTCATTGAATTAATCCAATCTCCTTTTCAATAATATCGCCATAAGTCTCCTCCAATTCTAGACTTAGAGTTTTATTTTTAACGCAAAGTAGAACAAAAGGTAAACATAAAGTTACAAAAGCACTTGAAGAGATATGTAATTTTTTTGCCATTACAGATGACAATGATTTAATTTTTACACCATCCCATCGAATTCTATTTAGTAATGACCATGAGAGATTGTATTGTGAATATCTAATTCGATCATCGTTATGATACAATTTAATTAAAATATCATTTAGGTAACGTAAAAGTCTCCAGTTCTGAGTTTTCATAATCTTTCCGAAAAGCATATCAGCATTGGATATAGTTTCTAAATATTTTGCAAGATTTGAATTATCTAAATTACTTGTAATGATACTTGAATAGAATGCATTAATTTTTTCACGAGGATCAATTTGCATAGAATACAAAACAATTCTAGCTTCTTCAATTGAATTTGCTTTAAAAAAAGCATTAATTCCATCTTCAACATTAATATTTTCAAATGTTGTTTCTGTTTGTGGGTTAAATCCAGTAACTAAAGATTGAGTGAAATTAATCATTGAACGAATGTCTCCTTTGGATTTCTCAATCACTTTGATTAATGAACCAGGACTTAGTTTTGCATTTTCTTTTTTTAAAATATTTTCAAGATAAATTCGAAGTAATCTAGGAGGAATTCGTTTGAAAGAAATTGTTTTGACTACTTTTTTAATACTTTTCATTTTATCTGACATGTCACTATTTGCTGCAAGAACTATTGGTACTGTAGGTTCTTTTAAAATATCAACAAGAGCTGAAGCACCACCATAATCACCTCGTCCATGAATTCCATCAACCTCATCGACAAAAATCATTGGAATTCCTAAAACACTTACATTACCCAAAACAGGCATAAGAATTTCATTTATTCTAGATTTACTTCTAACATCACTGGCATTTAGACCAATCAGATCATACCCAAATTGTTTGGCTACAAGATAAGCAATAGTGGTTTTTCCAATGCCTGGAGGACCAACTAAAAGAAGAGGTTTAGTACCTTTTTTCCATTTTGCAAACCACTCCATTATTGCTGCTCTTGGTTCTTCATTTCCTACCATATCAGAAATAATCTGAGGTCGATATTTTTCAGACCACATCAATGTTATCACTTGGGAAGTTTTGATTGAAATTCGGACCATTTATTGGACTTTTCTAATTTATTGTACCAATATTGATTGTAATGTTCTACAGTCAAAAATAAAAATTCTAAAAATTCTTTGTGTGAAAATTCTTCGGGCAATAACTCTAGAGTAAGTCGAGCATCTTCTAAATACAGATTGCTTTTTTCCAAAGTGACTTTAAATCCTTTTTTCACATCATTGGCTAATAACGAATAGTAAAGTGGCCAAGAAGGAATTTTTACAAATCCATTTTTTATTGAATCCTCAATCTCATTTCCACATCCAACACCTTCTGCAGCTCGTGCCATACCCAAATAGAAGATTTCTCCCAAGGGTCGTTCTGCTAAAGCCATGTTTCTACCAGCAGTTCCCATTACTGCACGATATTTTTTGTAAGAGAGAGTCATTTCTTCTTCAGTAATCATAGTTGGTTTTGATTTTAATTTCTCATCTAAGTATTGTCCGATTCGAGCATCTTTAAATCCCTCTTCAAATTCCTTTAGAACTTGTTCACCGCCATTTGAAATTTTATCTCTAGCTAATTTTAGAATGTAGGGATTCATGAGTTTGTAATCATCAAGAAATTCCAAGTCCTCATCTTTATCTACAATTCTATCCATAGGTTCACTCAAATCAATTGCCAGAATATGTCCTTCAACCATATCTTGTTTTAATTGTGGATTGTTTCTTCCAGAAAATTCTGCTGCGGCATCAAACAATCCATTGAAAACAGGAAATGTCATCTTTACAAAATTTGAATTCAAGATTCTGTTTACCCTATCTTGAATTACTTCAAGACTCTCTAATTTTGATTTTATAGGCTCAATTTCCGAAGAATTTAAAATAATTTCAGTCGAACCAACTTCATTACCAAATGCTTGTTGAGTAGAATTAGGATTAGTATCAGATTTTATTTCATTTAGAAGACTTTGCGCAAATCTTTCTGCGAAGTTTGGAAATTCATTTTCTGTTTCTTCTTTGTATTTATTAAATAACTTGAAACCTTTTGATTTGAATAATGCTTGCTTCATTATTTGTTTTCCAGGTTTTGTACTCATCAAAGATTCTTTACTTACAACAGATTGATCTTTCCCACTCACAAACATAAGCTTCTTTATTGTTATTTATGCTTTCAAAACAAAAATTTTCTTCACTTAAATTACGAAGTAGAAAATATTCATTGTGGAAGTAATAGAAATTCTTCGAGAAGCATCAAACAGAATTTATAAAAATGTCAGAGATCTTGCAGGGACTGAACATGCTGCTGGAAACTTTGGCAGAGGTGCTGGAGGAGATATTTCAAGAAACATAGACATTGTTGCTGAAAGAACTGTTTTAGATTATCTTAAAGAAATTAATTTTGCATGTATTGTTTTAGGTGAGGAATGTGGACGTATTGAATTATCAGACAATCCCAAAGGATATGTAATAATGGATGCAATTGATGGTTCCGCTAATGCTGTAAGAGGAGTACCTTTCTTCTGTAGCTCCTTAGCATTTGCAACAGAAAATAAACTTAGTTCAATCACAGATGGAATAATTACAAATCTAGCAAATGGAGAAATGTATTGGGCATCAAAAAATAAAGGTTCATTTTTCAATAAACAACGAATTAAAATTAAGGATAAAGATCCAATTTACAAAATTGTAGGAATCAATATATCAGGAGCGTCAAAGGATTTAGTTAGACGATTTCTTCCAATTTTTGAAAAATACAATCATCTTAGACACTTTGGAGCAAATGCTCTAGAAATGGCATTTTTTGCTAGCGGTTTAATTGATATTTTTATTGATTTGAGAGACAAGATTAGAATTCAAGATATTGCGGCAGGTTATCTTATTGTCAAAGAAGCTGGGGGATTATTATTAGATGTAGATCTAAATCCGCTGGATGCAGATCTTAGTTATGAGACAAGGGTTTCATTCATTGCTGCAGCAAATAGGAAAATTCTTGATGAGATAATGTCAGAAATAGATCAATAATTAACTTCATAAATTGAATTATATGGATTTCATAGGTAATTTGATGTATTAGAACAATATTGGAATTTTTTGTTCAAATTATAACAGAAATATATTTATCCAAAGTCACAAAAAAACATCTTGTATGGTAACTGAGATGAAAGCAAAGGTAGTCTATAGAGAGTTACTAAAAGAAGATCTTGTTATTATCCGATTGGTACCAGAAAATGGCATGCCTCAATACAAGACAGGTCAATTTTTAACAATAGGTCTTCCTATTCCATCAGAAAAAAAAATTGTTAGAAGAGCATACTCAATTGCATCGCATGCTGAAAATAGAGATTATTTTGAATTTGTAATTAGATGGGTTAGAAAACCACTTCCAGGTAGAGTAACTACTGAATTATTTTATCTAAGCGTTGGTGATGAAGTATCTCTTGGAGATCCAACAGGAGCTGCATTGCAGATTAGCGATAAATTACCTAACGGTCAAAAAGACAATAGAAGAGTAATTTGTGTGGGAGGAGGTACAGGATTGGCACCATTTATTGCATTTGCAAAACATTTTCATGATACTAATGATAAACGAGAAGTGGTTATACTGCATGGTGCAAGCTATGTTGACGAATTAAGCTACAAGCGTCTTTTAACAGATTTAGAGTTAGAAAGTGAAAAAAGAGGAAGGGACAAATGGAATTTTAGATATAGAGCGGCTATTAGCAGACCAAAAGAATTTTTCAACAGATCATGGAACGGTCATGTGGGAAGAGTGGAGTCATTTTTCAAGCCTAATAAAAAAACAGGGTTGTCACCAGTAGAAGAGATGGTAGGAGAAGAAATAACTCCAGATAATACAATCATCTACATTTGTGGTTATCAAGGAACTATAGATGGAGTAATAGAATATCTAGGGCCTAAAGGATTTGTAACGGAACATGAAAAAAAACCAGACGGTAGTTTTGCCATAAAATATGAGTCTTACGGATAGAATTTTCACAAAAAAAATTATCAGTTAGAATAGAATCAAACTTAGTAACACGGTATTACTAAATTAGGACATACCGTGGATTTTTATATTGATGGTCTTTCATCAAAACATGGCACAGCTGAAATGCAGAGATTATGGTTTTGAGTGTGATTTTGTAGCAGATGGTGAAATAGAACAAGTGATTGAAGACTTTAGAAGCCATACTTATGATGAACATGGAATAGATTATTCAAAAGAAGCCATAATGCAGTTTCTCTTAAGAAAACAAGGTTTGTAGAAATTAAGCATCTAATCTTTTCATTCTAGCAGATAAAACAGGAAGTTCTTTTTCAATAATTTTTTCAACTGCAGGAATAATACCTGTTCTAGCTCTTACACTTTCTTCATAAATTTCTGCTATTTGATCTCTAAACAATAACTTGATTCCAGGAAGAGCAGTAATTCCTTCATCAACAGTTCTGGGATCTGATAAATCTAAAACTAGCGTACCCTTTGACTTTTCTTCCATTACTAATCTAATTCTATCATACGTAATTAAGAAATAATCAGATGTGGTTGCAACAAAAACAATATCATACTTGTCAAACCCTGTTAAGACATCATTGAAATCTATAGGAGTCCCACCCAATATGATTGTAAAACCAGTTGCTCGTTCAAGAGTTCGACTTGTGACATCAAATGAAATACTCTTTTTATCCAAAGCTTTTACAACTGTTGCTGCAGACTCGCCAGTTCCAATTATCAATACTTTTTTCTTAGAATCTAATCCTGCTTTTTCATCCACAAGTTTTACAGCAACATCACCAAGGGAAAGAACATCTTTTGAAATTCCGGTGGTATCTCTCATTCGAGTAGATAATCGAATTACATTTTCAAACAATTTATTGAGAATTGGGCCAGATGTTCCTGCACTTTTTGCAGTTGATAATGCTTGAACAACATCATCAAAAACATTTTGCCAACCAACGACTAAAGCATCCAAACCCGAAGCCAATCTCAAAAGATTAAGATATACATCATCACCTTTGTAAACTTCAAGAGTTTGATCAAAATGATCAATATCAATTTGCTCTAATGATGATAAAGATACCCAAGTATCTTTGATTTGATTTAAGACAAGTGTTTTACCTTCAGGTCTTCTTGCATCTGGAGAATCATCAGTTTCAACATTACTAACTGTAAAGATTTCAACTCGAGTTGCCGACTGAATTATCACACATTCCGCAACACCAGGAATTTTTTTAAATTCTGCACAAGCTGCATCAACATCTTTGAAAGTGAATTTTGATAATGTATGTATAGGAATATTTTTGAAAGTTACTCTCGCATTAATCACATCAAAAGATATCTGACTCAAATCATTCACCTGTTATGCCTTAACTTTATCCCGTCCACCTTTAGCTGTTCTAAAAACATTCATCCCAATATAGAAATTTTCATGTAAAGATTCTAAGTAAATAATTTCATTTTCAGCATCTCTTATTTCTTTTTCAGATGCTTCTTGATCACTCTTTAATTTTTCAAGTTTTAGTTTTGCTTCTTCTAAAAAGGAATCAACACCACGTTCATAATTTGAAACACCTCCAAATTCTGGACTTAGCACATGTTGAGGAACATAAACAGGAGTTTGATCTTGTGGAATTTCTGCTTTTCTTGTTAGGGATTCTTGTTGTTCTTGTGAAAGTATTGGTCTTGGGAATCTATCTTTTTTATCTAAGAAAAATTCAGGTTCTCCCATTTTTCGTCTGAAGATTTCTTCGCCTTGTCGTTTAAAAGTGAAATCAGATTTCTTGGCAGCATCAGCTTTAACTTCAGCTGTTATTGCTTTGTATTCTTCTTCAGCTGCGGCTTCTGCTGCAGCTTTAGCAGCCTGTGCTTTTACAAGAGCTTCTTTTACAGCAGCTTCTGCGGCTTCAGCAGCTTTTGCGGTAGCTTCGGCTTTTGCAATTGCTTCTTCAGCTGCTTTTGCTTCTTTAGCTGCTTTTACGTCATTTTTAGAAGATCCTTCAACAGATGTCTTTTCAGATGATGAATTTTCAGTAGTTTTTGTACCTACTTCAGATTCTTTTTTCTCTTCAGACATCAAGTTTTACTAAAATTGCCTGAATTTTAATATTCTTGTAGGGGATTAGACTATTACTAATTTTTCAACAACAATCAAGAAAATTCTAATTGATCGTAGATTATTTTCAAATTAAGAGATAATGGCGCCCTCGGCGGGATTTGAACACGCGTCTCAGCCGTGACAGGGCCGAATTCTAGACCGGGCTATACTACAAGGGCACAAGTTGTTTGAATAAAATTGCCAGATTAAAAGTTTCTGTCATAAGAAAAAATTTTGTAAAAGACTAAATTATACACGAAAAGCATTTTTGATGAGGGTCTATGGCGCAGCCAGGTAGCGCACCGGACTTTTAATCCGGTTGTCAAGGGTCCGAATCCCTTTAGACCCGCTACTTTTCTTTTATTTATTTAATAATTTCATCAATTTGTTTATTCAGCGTTTCAATAGAAGAACTGATTTTATTTTCTCTTTTAGTGACGTCTAGTCTATATTGATTAATCTTTTGAATTCTATTAGAAATCATTCTTTTTTGTTCATCATACCCAGATGATCCAAATGACTTCCTGTCTTTAAGAGAAGAAACAATAGTAGTGTTAGAAATGATTTTAGATACAATTTCTGGATCTACTTTGGTATCAGATACAGATTTGTTTATTTGTTCTAACGTTAATTTTGAAATAGGTTTTTTTGATTGATAAGATAATTGTACTAAAATTCCTGAAATTTTATGGGTTACTCTAAAAGGAATTCCTTCTTGAACTAATTTTTCAGCAATATCAAGCGCGATAAGATTACTAGATTCTGTAACCTTTTTCATTTGTTTTTCATTTACTTTCAAAGTTAGAAGTACAGATTTTAAAATTAATAATGCACTAATAGAAATTTTTGATGTTGACCAGATAGAAGATTTAATCTGCTGTAAATCACGTCCATAACCAGTTGCCAATCCTTTGATTGTAGTGAGAATCGCAGTAAGGTTCCCAATTATTTCAGATGTTTTGCCACGGGTTAATTCTAAAATATCAGGATTTTTCTTTTGTGGCATAACACTTGAAGGAGATGTGAATTCATCAGCAAGTTCAATAAAAGAAAATTCAGACGTTGACCAGATTATAAAATCTTCAGATATTTTACTTAGATTGGTCATCAAAATTGAAATCATTGCAATATATTCAGCAACAAAATCACGTGTACTTGTTGCATCAATTGAATTTTCTACAACACCATCAAAACCTAACATTTTTGCCGTACTTTGTCTGTCAATTGGAATACTTGTTCCTCCAACAGGTCCTGCACCTAGTGGGCTTTGGTTCACTCTTTCAAAGGTCTCATAGAGTCTCTGAAAGTCTCTAGATAATACATCTGCATGAGCTAAAAGATAATGGGAAAATAACCCAGCTTGAGCCTGTTGAAGATGAGTATAGAGTGGCATGATTGTTTTTTGATGATTTTTGGCTACAGAAACTAAAGCTTCAATAGTATCTAAAAGACAATTACAAATGATGTTTATATCATCTCGAATTTTCATTCTAATGTCTAAAGTAACTTGATCGTTTCTAGACCTAGCAGTATGCATTTTCCCACCACTTGCCATACCAATCTTTTTGATTACTAGAGATTCGATTAATTCATGAATGTCTTCAGCTCCAGAAGATGCATCAAATTTTTCATTTTTCAAAATATCTAGTACAGATAAGATCTTTTTTGCATCATTTTTTGTCATGATATTATTTTGGTATAACATCAAGGTATGAGCTTGACTTCCAATAATATCATAATATGCAATTTCAGAATCATCATTAATTGATGAAACATAATCTAATGTAATATTACTCAAATCAGTATCAAGACGTGAACGATACATTATCTAAGGTTCTAGAATGGTTATATATAGCATCCACGCTTTTGCCGACATGAGTCAAGATATCAAACAGCTTAGAGTGAAAATCTTTGATGAGCTATCAAAGATTGTAGATCCAGAAATTAACACTTCGATTGTAGAATTAGAATTGATTGACGAAGTAGATATCAATAACAGCAATGTCAAAGTTGATTTGCATCTCACCAGTCCATTCTGTCCTGCAGTATTTGGTTTTAAGATTTGTCAGGATGTTCATGACAATCTCTTGAAAGTGGATGGAGTTGAGGATGTTAAAGTGAATGTATCAAATCACTTTATGGCAGAACAGATTAACAATCAAGTAAATAACAGTCCAAAACCAAAGAAGTTAGGTTAACCTCTAAAACCTAGTAAATAACCCCTAAGCAATTGAATACCCATTGCTGGGTCAACGCCTTTTGGGCATACTTGACTACAAGAACCAGCAAAGTGACATCTCCAGATCCCATGGGATTCGTCAATAATTTTCAGTCTAGAATCCTTTCCTTTATCTCTACTATCAGCAACATATCGATATGCTTGAGCTAATGCTTGAGGTCCAACAAAAGAAGAATCAGTTGCCATAGTAGGACATGCAGAATTACATAATCCACATTTGATACAATTTGCAAATTGTATGTATTGTTCTACTTCTTCAGGAGATTGCAAGAATTCTTTTTCGTTAGATTCAAGTTCAGTATCATCTCGGATTAGATATGGTTTGATTTTATGGTGAGTGTCAAATAATCTTTCAAACTTTACTGCAAGATCTCTAATAATAGGGAAATTATTCATGGGTTCAACTGTAACAACATTTGAGTTTAATTCACTAATTTTTGTAAAACATGCCAATCGAGGTTTTCCATTAATCATCATTCCACATGAACCACATGTGGCTTGTCTACACGAATAACGTACTGCTACTGAATGATCAAAATGTTTTTTGACCTCGAGAATCGCTTCCAAAACGGTTGTCCATCGTTCATAAGGAATTGTAAATTCCATGAATTGACTTGAATCATCATGTTCTGGATTGTATCTTGCAATTCTAAGTGTAATTGATTGTGACGAGGATATTGATGTGGATCCTTGCTCATCTGCAATGTGAGATACTTGAGCCATATCTATGTCATCCCCATGTTAGTCATAATAATTGTTCGTGAACCATATGCTATTAAACCAAACATTGCTGCAAGACAACCATATGAAACAGCTTTTTCATAAACAGGTCCTTGTTTTAGTTCCAATAAGATAACTCTCAATCCATTAAACCCATGAATAGAAAGTAGGATTAGTATTAATTCAAGCATTACAGCATATGGAATAAATTTGTAATTTGCAAGAACAGTTTCATATTCTAAAGACTCTGCAAATCCCATTGTAAGACGCATTAAGATATGAACTGCAACTAAAGCTACCGCTGCCAGAGCTGTTCCATAGTGAATTTTCATAATTGTGCTTTCTCTCATTTCATTCACCGAACATTACCGCTAATCCATACATCATAGCAATTGCCGCAAGAACTATTGCGGAATAGATACCTATTTTGTGTCGATAGTTTTGTGATGCTGGATCATATGGATAATCGGGTCTTGCAGGTTTTCCTACTCCGACTCCTCCATGTCCCATCATTACTCTAATTCCATTAACAGTATGAAATACACACATTGCAATTACAATTGCCAAGAAAAGATGTCCTTCAGTGGTTTGGGTTAATTCTAGAAATTCATCCCATCCTACCTGTCCTCTTAAAATGTTACTTGTTTCATAAATGTGAGCGACAAAATATGCCAGTAGTCCCAATCCACTTAATCTCATTAACCAGTAAGCTACCCTTTCAATTCCATAACGGCTTGGATTAGCCATTCCTTTGATTCCTTCTTTGTGTTCGTCTTGAGTCATCTAATATTTCCTCTCAACTGGTTGATATTTTGTAATTGTTACAGGATGTGTTTTCATAATTGGTTCATTTGGATCATAGTAAGCAAGTGTGTGATGTAAAAAGTTTGCATCATCACGTTTAGTATAATCAGTTCTTGCATGTGCGCCACGAGACTCTTTTCTGTTAATTGCACCAAGTAAAACAATCTCAGCTACTCTAAACATAGAATCAAGTTCCATTACATTTGAAAAGTTGGTATTGTACTCTTTTGCTTTGTCATCAACATGTTTCCAAGTTTGTGTTTTTAATTCGCGAATTTTTTTAAGACCTGCAACAAGATCAGTTTCATTTCTATAGACATATGCTTTTTCATTCATAGTATCAGTGAGTTCCTGTCTAATTTCATATGGATTTACATTCCCATTTCCTCTAAATATTCCATCATAGATTCTCTTTTCTTCTGCAGATACTAAATGATGTGGCCAAGGATTTGAGACAGTGTTATTCATTGCATATTCGGCAGCCAATTCTCCGGTAATTTTTCCCCAAACAATGCATTCAGATGTAGAATTTGCGCCTAACCTATTTGAGCCATGAACACTGTTACATGCAGCCTCTCCAGCAGCCCAAACACCTTGAATTTCTGTTGCGCCATCAATATCAGTATGAATGCCTCCCATCATATAATGACAAACAGGTCTTATGTCAAGCAAGTCGGTAGCAGGATCAATGCCAGAAAATTTTATTGATATTTCCCTAATACCACCTAATTTTTCTTTAATCTTCTCATCACCAATATGTCTCAAATCGAGTTTCATACAATCAACGCCTGTTTCATGTTTGAAGCCACGTCCCTCTTGAATTTCTGTCATAATTGATCTAGATACAATATCACGAGGTGCTAATTCCATTTTGCCAGCAGCGTAAGTTTTCATAAATCGTTCACCTTTGTTGTTTAGAAGATAACCACCTTCGCCTCTTGCACCTTCAGTAATCAAAATTCCAGAGGGCATAATTCCTGTTGGATGAAATTGTACAAATTCCATATCTTTCAGTGCCATGCCAGCACGTAATCCCATGTCCAAGCCATCAGGAGTTGAAGAAAGAGCATAAGTTGAGAAACTATACAAACGCCCAGCTCCACCAGTCGCAATAATGAGAGCTTTTCCTTTAATCGTGTAGAATGTTCCTGAAGATAATTCAATTGCAGTGACGCCCATGAATTTTTTTCCATCGTGTATGATTGATGTCACAAACCATTCATTGAGATATTCAATATTTTCAAATTTTTGACATGTATCATACAAAGTTTGCATTTCAAAGAAACCAACTTTATCAGATGCATATGTTGCTCTAGGAAAACTGTAACCACCAAAGTTTCGTTGATCAATTCTTCCATCTATTCTTCTAGACCACGGCATTCCCCAATGATCTAACTGACGAATTTCTTGTGGCATTTCAACACAAAGCCTTTCAGCAACATCTTGGTCTGCAAGAAAATCACTTCCTTTAACAGTATCATAAACATGAGATTCAATGGTATCGCCTTCATCCTCAAAAAGAACTGCTGCCGTCCCTCCTTCTGCAGAAACAGAGTGTGAACGCATTACTTGTACTTTTGAAACAACACCAATTTTGAGATGAGGGCCCTTTTTGGCTGCAGATATAGCTGCTCTCAATCCAGCAAGGCCTGAACCACAAATAATCAGATCAAATTCTAAAGAATCAGTCATTTTTAGACAGACTTACTAAATGTGGGTTAAATATGTAGTAATTGTCATGCACAGTACAAAAATTAAAATATATCACTAGTGATATCACTAGTGATGATTTCCGAATGGTTTCAAAGAGTTGGAAGTTCAATTCCAAGAGGATTCTCAAGGTATTTCATTTTAGAATTGTTGAAAAAGAAAGAGCATACTGGCAAAGAGATCATAGATTATGCCATTGAACAAAGTAATGGGATTTGGAAACCATCTCCAGGATTAATCTATCCTTTATTGGGCAGATTATTAGATGAAGGACTAATTGAAGAAACAAAAGATGGAAGATACAAACTAACAAAAAAAGGAATTCATACGGCTGAAGATGTAGATAAGATTAACGACATTGTAAAAAAACAATTGGAAGTTCTTTTTAGATTAGGAAGTGTAGGGAGATTTGTTGCATTAGATTTGTTAGAGAAGATCTCCACAATGGGATCTATTCTTAGTTCTAATTTAGCAAATATGACTGATGATGAAACTCAAAAGTATAGAAAATTCCTTCAAGATGAATTAAAGAAAATGGATGAAAAAAATTCAAAGAAGGGAAAAGAGATTAAAATCGAATGACATTTTGAAAAGTAGAAATTAATCTACTTTTTAGAAAATATATGACATCATTAACTAGAGAACAAAAATCCATAGTTTTTGGTTCATGGTTAGGATGGTCACTTGATGGTTATGACTTAGTTTTGATGTTATTAGTAATTCCATTAATCAGCATATTATTTTTTCCTGCAGAAGATCCAACATTTTCTCTTTTAGCAACATTTGCAGCATATATCATAACATTAATCATGCGGCCATTTGGAGGAGCTTTTTTTGGAAACTTTGGAGATAAACATGGAAGGAAAAAAGCAATGATTATTACAATCATGGGATTTTCTGGAGCTACATTTGCAACGGGATTACTACCAACTTGGCAAATGATTGGATTTATGGCACCAATTTTACTAATTGGATTACGATTAACTCAGGGATTTTTTGCTGGAGGAGAATGGGGAAGTGGTGCAGTCATAACCATGGAGACAGTACCAAAAGAAAAAAGAGGAGTTCTTTCTGGATTTTTACAAAGTGGTTTTAATTTTGGTTTTGTAATTGCATCAGTAGTATTTTTTGGAGCGGTTTCATTATTTCCAGAAGAGCAATTTGTTGAAATTGGGTGGAGAATTATGTTTTTTACAGGAATCATTCCTGGACTTGTTGCATTATTTGTTCGATTTAGAATGAATGAATCACAAGTATGGCTTGCCAAACAAAAACAGAAAAAAACAGAAAAATCACCCCTTAAGAAATTACTTTCTAGTAAAGACGGAAGAAAGCGATTCATCTTTTCCTTAATTTTAATGACAGGACTTATGTATGCATATTATACATCAATTGGATTTTATCCAACGTTTCTACAAAATTATGTAGAAATTGAAAAAACTGAAGTATCGTTGTTAATGATTGTTGCAACAACTACATCATTGTTTGGTCAAATTTTTACAGGTTATCTAAGTCAAAGAATTGGCAGAAAAAAAACAATAGGGTATTTTGCCATGGCCGCAATTGCATTTGCAATTCCTGCATTTTATGGATTGTATCATGCAGAATCAGCATTTGAGAGAATTGTATATACTGTAGTTTTGATTGTTGTTGCAACTACAGGATTTGGTCCAATTCCAGCATTTTTATCTGAGAGATTTCCAACAGAAGTTAGAAACAGTGCAAGTGGTTTTATCTATAATGGAGGACTAATTTTTGGATCTTGGGCCCCATTAATTGCAGTGACAATGATATCAAAAGGTTCAGAATTAATTCCAGTTTTACTTGGAATTAATGTAATAATAGGTTCAATAATTATTTTAATTGGTGCAAAGATTAATCCAGAAACAAGAGATGTTGATATTTCTAAGTGATATTATTTTTAAAATCATAAATAATTCAGGAAAAGAATAGATCCATGAAGAATTTGCGTGACATGTTAAAAACGAATAAACCCCTTGTAATTCCAGGAGTTTATGATGCAATTGGTGCAAAAATTGCAGAAAAAGTTGGATTTGATGTAATGTTCCAAACAGGATATGGCACATCTGCAACTCTATTTGGTATGCCAGATTATGGATTTATTGGAGCATCTGAAACAGTTGATAATGCAAGAAGAATTTGCAGAGCAGTTTCAGTTCCGGTAATTGTTGATTCAGATACAGGTTATGGAAATGCATTAAGTGTTTGGAAGCTAGTTAAAGAACTAGAGTCTGCAGGAGCATCAGGAATATTTTTAGAAGATCAAAGATGGCCTAAGAGATGTGGGCATATGCAAGGAAAAGAAGTAATATCACAAGAAGAATACACAGAAAAATTAAGTGCTGCAATCGATGCTAGAGAAAGTAAGGAATTTTTTATTGTTGCCAGGACAGATGCAAGAGCAACAGAAGGATTAGATGTAGCAATCGAACGAGGAATTCAAAATAAAAAAACAGGAGCTGATGCAGTGTTTATCGAGGCACCAAGATCATTAAATGAAATGAAAAAGATTGGAAAGGCAATCAATGTGCCTCTTGTTGCAAATATGATAGAGGGAGGAGCTACACCACTTACTTCCGCTCAAGTATTGAATAAAATGGGATTCAGGATAATACTATACCCACTTTCTGTATTATTTGCAAATACATTTGCTACAATGAGTATTTTACAAGAATTAAAGAAAACTGGAACCACTGCAAGATTCAAAGAAAAGATTGTTAATTTTGATCAATTTAATGATCTAGTAGATCTTCCAAAGTTTAGAAAGTTGGAAAAGAAATACGGATTTTTAAAGAGAGAGTAAAAGAAAAAATTTCAAGTAAAGTATACAGTTATGCTGTATTTCTCTTTACTTCAATTTCTATTGTTGAAACGTTTCTGGTTCTACCGTCTTGTGACTCTAGTGATTCTGAGCCAATTTTTATTTCTCCAATAGAGTAGCCTGCATTTTCTGTTTTTCTTGCAATGATTTGAGCTACATCTACAGCACGACCTATGCTGAGTCCCCTAGCTTTGATGTTGACGGCGGGTAAGTTTGCCAATTGAATTAGCGTTGATGTAACATATGCCATCAATGGTTTCTTACCAATGAATATGGTGTCTCTGGCTTCGTTTGACATAGAAAATATACTATTTAAGGATAATTTAAAGCTAAAAGTATTTTTTTGAATTTGTTGAAAAAATTTTGAAAAATTTTAACTAATATTAACCAGAAGAGAGAATTTCTTACGAACTTGAAAAACATTTCAAAAGTTTTAGAATCAGGCAGCAGTCAGGAGAAAATCAAAATTTTAGAAACGCTTGACAAAACATACAATCCAATAATTTTAGAAAAAATTATTTCAAAATTAGACGATAATAATATTCAAGTAAGAGGAGAAGCATTTAGTTCTCTGGTATTAAATGAGAACGATATTTCTAATTTTTTAATTAAAAGTTTGAGTTCTGCCAGTAAAAATATCAGAGGTTTTGCATCCCTGGTTTTAGCAAATAGAAACGAAAAGAATGCAATTCCAGAAATAATTAAACTCGCAAAAGATGAGCGTTCTATGGTAAGATCATGTGCAGTTGGTGCATTAGGACATCTTAGGGCAAAAGAAGCTGAAGCAATTGTCTTACAATCTCTTTTAGACTCAAATTTAGAGGTTAGAAAAAGTGCTCTTCAAGCAAGTATTTATCTAAAAATTAAAGTTCCAGAAAACATGAAAAATGAGATTAATAAATACAGAGATTCAGAAATTGAAAAGTTACTTTTTAAATTAAAATAATGGACCGGAAGGGATTTGAACCCTTGATCCGATGCATGCCATGCACCTATCCTACCAGACTAGACGACCGGCCCAATAATCAGAAAACTGATTATGTAAGATTTTTCAAAATGGTTATTAACGTTTAGCGATTTTGTTGAAATCCCCCTATGAGATTAACACAATATATTTAACCTCGATAATGATGGTTCAATCGTTATGGTAGTAGATAACAAAGCAACTGTCACTTATGTGCAATTACTAAAAGAGGATCTTGTAATTATTAGGCTGGTTCCAAAAGATGGACCAGTTCCAGATTATAAAGCCGGCCAATTTATCACATTAGGATTACCAAATCCTGCAGAAGGAGGTAAAATCGTTAGACGTGCATATTCAATAGCATCTCATCCAGAAAATAGAGATTACATTGAGCTTGTAATAAGATGGGTAAGAAAACCACTTCCAGGCAGATTAACTACTCAAATATTTAATGCAAAAGAAGGAGATGAGATTTTATGGTTAAAACCTACAGGCAGAGCTTTGTTGATTAATGAAGAACTTCCAAATGGTGAAAAAGATAACAGGAGAATTATTTGTATTGGTGGCGGTACAGGCCTTGCGCCATTTGTTAGTTTTGCACAACATTTTCATGATTCAGGTGATAAACGTGAAATCATAGTTTTGCATGGTGCAAGTTATGTTGATGAGTTAAGTTACAAAGATTTGTTAACTAATCTTGAAAATGAGAGTATTGCAAGAGGTAAGGATGAATGGAATTTTAAATACAGAGCTGCTATTAGTAGACCACAAGAATGGTTTAACAGATCATGGTCTGGTCAAGTTGGAAGGGTTGAAACATTTTTGAGACCTAGAGATAACGGAAGGTCATCACTAGAGGAATTAATAGGAGATGTAATTACAAAAGAAAATACAATGTTCTATGTATGTGGTTGGCAAGGAACAATAGATGGTGTAATGGACTTCTTAAAACCAAAAGGATTTGTCACAGAACACGACAAACGTGAAGATGGAAGCTTTGAAGTCAAATACGAATCATACGGATAATTTTTGTAAAAAAACAAGTCAAAAAATCAATCATTGAAATATAAGATTCATCTAATAAAACCAATTGATTACCGCACTATATCTTGCACATCTAAATCCTGTAACTAATGCACATGTTGAAATAATTTCGGACCTAAAAAAAGAAGCAGATATTGTTAAAGTTATGCCAGTAATTTTTAAAGATAATGAGAAAGAAATTAACAGTAAGAGTTTTCCATTTAATTTTGAAACCAGAAAGAAAATGCTTGTATCCATTTTTGGAGACTCAATTCAAATAACTGATGACTACACTTTTTTTGCTCCATTTAAGAAGTACATGCCACCTCTGTTGGCTCCAAAATCATGGCAATTAAGAAAACAGATTCTTAGAGGAGTAGAAGGCGATTTTTTTTCATATACAGGTGATAAAGCAGAAGGATATATGCTGAAAATATACAGATTAAAACCCAAGGTGGGGGAGAGAAAAGCTCTTTCGGCAGCATCGGTTAAAGAAAAATTGTATGATACAGTTCTTAGAAAAAAGTCGTCATGGAAAGACTATGTACCAGAAAGGGTTGCTAAGATTATTGAAGAAAACTGGAAGACAGTTGAAAAATTTGCAAATTCAGAAGATATGACTACTAGAGTGGCAGGAATGAAATTTCCTAAAGAAGGATGGTCAAAGAGCAAATAAAATAATAGAAATCAATTGAAAATAGATTAATACACATCTAGTAAAAATTTCTTATGAAACTTCCACTTTTAAAATATGTCTGGTTTGATGGGAAATATATCCTTACAGAAAAAGCACAAGTTCCAATAACTACACATGCAATTCACTATGGAACATCAATCTTTGAAGGGATTAGAGCATATTGGAATGGAAGAAATCTTTACATATTTAGGTTGGATGAGCATGTTAAACGATTTAGAAGATCAGGACAGTTCTACAATATTTCGCTCAATTTTTCAGACAGAGAAATCATAGATGCTATTATAGGAATTTGTAGGAAAAATAAGATTAAAAAATCATGTTACATAAGACCATTTTATTTTGTAGGAGATTACGGAATAAATCTACATGTTACTGAAAAGGCACCAACCAATGTTGCAATTTTTACATTTCCTTTTGGAGATTTATTTAACAAAAATGGAATAACAGCAGGGGTTGTGTCTTGGAGAAAATTCTCAGATAATTCTACACCGCCACAAGCAAAAATGGGAGGAAATTATCTCAATTCAATAATAGCAACACAAGAAGCAAAAAGAAATGGTTTTGATGAGGCAATTTTGCTTGATCATAACGGAAATGTAAGTGAGGCGCCAGGAGAAAATATCTTTATTGTAAGAGAAGGACAACTGGTTACACCTACATTATCATCATCTGCACTTGAAGGAATTACTCGTGATGCAGTAATTAAAATTGCAAAAGATTTGGATATGGATGTAGTAGAAAGAGAAGTTACAAGAAGTGAATTAATCGTTTCAGAAGAGATTTTTCTTACAGGTACAGCAGCTGAAATTACACCCATCGTATCAATAGATTCAAAAAAGATTAGCAAAGGTAAACCAGGTGACATTACAAAGAAAATGATGCAAGAATACACAGACATTGTTATGAACAGAAATGTAGATTATTCCTATTGGTTAACGGAAGTATACTAGATGAAAATTGTTCAGATTGGTACTGGTGGATGGGGTAAAAACCATACAAGAATTTTATCTCAACTAGGCGTACTTTCAGCAATATGTGATAAAGATATTCAAAAAAGCAAAGAGTACGGAGAAAAATATTCTGTAAATTATTATGAATCTTTAGAGACGTTACTAAATTCTGAAGAATTTGATGCAGCATTTGTAGTAACTCCCACATTAACTCATACTGAAATTACAAAAAAATTGTTAGAGGCAAAAAAACATGTGTTTGTGGAAAAACCAATGACTTACAAATCCGAGGACGGTAATGCACTTGTTAAAATTGCAGAAAAAAATAAAGTAATTCTTACATGTGGATACATAGAGAGATTTAATCCTGCAGTAGAAATGGTAAAAAATTTTGTTAAAGAAAAGAAATTTGGGGATTTGGTAATGTTAGAATTTCACCGTGAAAATAGAATGCCGCTTCAATCCAAAGATGTTGGAATAATTTTTGATACATCAGTTCATGATATTGATACTGCCAATTGGTTGTTTGATGATATGCCTCATGTAGTATTTGCAAAGGCAGGCAAAATAAGACATGAACATGAAGATTTTGCAAGTATTATGTTAGGATACAAAGATGACAAGGTTGCAATTATTTCATCGAATTGGATTACACCAAAAAAAGTCAGAAAATTTAATGCAGTATGTACGGATGCAATTATTTCATCAGATTTTATCACTCAAGAAATTATTGTTGAAAGAGATGATGAAAATCAAACTATTCAAAATGAGAAGCAAGAGCCATTATTATTAGAAATTAAGAGTTTCCTTGGAGCAATTGAAGGTAAGAAAGAACACATTGTTAAATCACAAGAAGCAGTTAACGTGACAAAAATAGCTGAAGCAGCACTTTTATCTAGTTTAAAGGGAGTCCCAATCTATCTGGATTTAAAATGAATAAAACAATGATGGACATTTTGGCATGTCCAATTGATAAAAATCACCCTCTAGAATTATTTGAGATTAAGGAAAAAGACAATGTAATATCTGAAGGGGCATTATTTTGTGAAAAGTGTTCAAGATTTTACCCAATCATAGAAGGAATTCCAATAATGCTCCCAGATGAATTAAGGGATAAAAAACAAGAGATGGATTTTCTAAGAAATTACAAAGAGGCATTGCCTAAGAAAATTATTACACAAGGAAATCCATGGCATTTGTAAGATAATGGTTACAAATTTTATTTCAGATAAAGCAAAAATTGGTGAAAAGGTTCAGATTTGGCATTATTCATATGTTGGTGACAATGCGGAAATTGGAGATAATGTCAAGATAGGATCTCTTGCACATATTGATTATGATGTAAAGATTGGTAAAAATACAAAGATAGAGGGTCAAGCATACATTCCGCCTTTATCCAAAATTGGAAAGAATGTTTTCATTGGTCCAGGAGTAGTTCTAACAAATGATCCTTATCCAATGTGTGATAAAATGATAGGGGTTACCATTGAAGATAATGCAATAATTAATGCACGTGCAGTAATCAACGCAGGAGTTACTGTAGGAAAAAATAGTGTTGTTGCAATGGGGTCTGTTGTAACAAGAGACGTTCCTGAAAATTCCGTGGTGATTGGTTCTCCAGCTACCATAAGATACAGTAGAAAAGAATACGATAAGAAACAAAGGAAATGGAAAGAAAGTTAAGAGTCAATCTCTTTTCTAAAAATCCAGTTTTTCAGTTTTGATAAAATTAAAATCCAAATTACAACAAGAATTATCGCAATCATAGCTTTAATGATTGATGTAATTAACATATCAAATAAACCAAATCCAGAAATTGAGAACGGTCCTAAAATTGTAACGAGAATTCCACCTCCAAGCAGAATCAAAACCCACATGGCAAACAGGAATCCATATAGATCAGATTTCATGAATTTATCCCCATTAGAAATGTTGTAATTATTGCCAAGATTCCTGAAAAAATTGCAAGTTTGAAGATTGCAAATCCAACCTGTTTTTCAGTAAGTGGACCTCCAGCAAGAATCAATCTTACCAAAGTTACAGGTGCAGTTTTGTCATTAGTTGCTTTGAGTTTAAAATCATCAGTATGCTCTACAGGCTTTCCTTTGATTTGTCTGTGTTCTACTATTTGTTTAACGCTTGAGAGAAACAAAAATGAGTTGACAACTGCTGGCAATAATGCTACAGCAGCAATAATTTCAACACTACCCACGATAGCAATTGCGCCATACATTGCACCCAAAGTTAACGCGCCAGAATCACCAGGAAAAATTTTACTTGGAATTTTATGATATTTATAAAATGCCAAGGAAACAAAACCTAATGGTAAACTAATAATTGCAACCTCATAATTTTGCATAATAAATAAACATACAGATAATGAAAAACTTGCAATCACCATAAAGCCACTAGCAACACCATTTAGAACATCAATTGAATTAATTGTATTTCCAGTAATTGAGATCATGAAAATTATCAAACCAATATACAATACTGGGATTTGAACCGTGCCAAATATGGGAAAAGCAAGATCTGTTCCATATACACCAAATACAATGATTGGGATTGCTGCAAATGCAAGTGCTACAGGTTTAAACCAACCACCCATAACTCTTCTATCATCAACATATCCTATTAGGAAAGCTGTGAATGTTGTAAGAGTTATTGCAAGAATTTCATTTAATTGTAAAAATGCATAAAGTACAATTTCAGATAAAATAATTCCTGCAACAATAGATATCCCACCAGGTCTTGCAATCATCGTATCTTCTTTTTTATTCATGTCTTTTACTGTAAGATTTCTTTTTTCAAGAAATTTAATTAGGAGAGGAGTCATTGCAAACACTACAAAAAATGCAACAATACAAGAAACTATTGCCGGAAGTATTAATTCAATCAATTATCTAACTTTTCGTAACTCTGTCTTTATGTTATCTGCAATGGTTGAACCGATTTTATCAATCTCCGCCAATTTATTCACCGGAATCTTTGCCAAATCATCTAAATTCTTTATTCCATGTTTGTATAGAATTCTAGCTCTGACCCTTCCAATACCCTTAACTTTAACCAGGTCAAGTAATTCTCCTCGTATTCCATATACAATTCTTGTTCGTAGATCAGCCAATTCGTCAAGCAAATCTACTCTCTCAACATGTTTGGAAATCTCTCTTAGGCAATATGTAAGCCAATTAGCATTTTCAGTCATCCTATGCATATCGCCAGACTCGATTCCAAGACTATCAGATAAAGATAATTCTGAAGATTCAGTAATCCAAGACTGCAAAGCCAAAAGACTTCTTGAGCAATCATATTCAGAAATTGGTTCTAGTAGTTCTGAAGAATTGTTTTCTATCATTAGACTTGCTGATTCATAGTCTTTTTGTCGTAGTGAAAATTTTGGAAAAAATTCATCACAATTTGAAATCAAATGTAAAAATCCAAATGTATGGTTTCTTTCTTTAGATACATTTTCAATTGCGTCTCTAAAGTATGTCGCAGTTAAAGGATCAATGTACAACATAGATGTCTTTTTACCAAATTCAGTAGCTGCGTATCTTTCTCCTTTTTTGAGTATCAGATATTTACTAGAAAGAAAACGTAGAGATATATCAATTGCAAATTTTATAGTTGGTTTTCTAGATTGTAGTCCCCCCAATGTTTGTAAAAAGAATTCCAAAATTTCTTCTTTTTTAATTCCAGGATGTGTTACTATTACACTAAGAATGTGAGTTCTCAAAGATCTATCATCAGTAATTTTTGAAACTATTGCTTCTGGTTCCCCGTTAATATAATACTCCATAAGATCTTCAGTGTTTCCATTTCCAACAATTATTGATTCACCGTAATCATCGTACTGAGGTCGACCAGCTCTACCGCATAGTTGTTTGTATTCCAGAATACTAATTGGCCTATTTGCTCCGACCTTTGCATTATATCGATTAATGTTTGAGATTACAACTCTTCTTGCAGGAAGATTAACCCCCGCAGCTAAAGTCGGAGTCGATGACAATAGCTTTATTGTTCCTTTACGAAATTCTGCCTCGATAATCTCTCTGCATTTTTGATTTAGTCCTGCATGATGAAATGCAACTCCTTTTTTAACTAGAAGTGCCAATGTTTTCACTAGTTCTGTATGTTCATTTTCAATGAGAATTTTTTTTGATGTTTTTTCCAATTCAGTTAATTCATTTTTTTTTAAAATCTGAAAAATCGCATCTGCAGCTTTCGTTGCAAGAGATTTGGAGCGAGTTCTGGTCTCTGCAAATACTAGTGATTGTCCTCCTTGTTGTACTGATTGCACGCCTAAATCAATAGGTGTTCCACGCATACTGCGTTCAACTTCAAAGGTTTTACCATCATCCATAATGACCTCTCCTCCATCACATACACCTTCAGAAAGAGGTACTGGTCGCCAGTCATTTTTTACCAGTTTACAGTTAAGCCAATCTGCAATCTCATCAGAGTTGGTAATTGTTGCACTAAGGCCCACAAGTTGAGGTTTTGTATCTAAAAGTTTTAGTTGTGTTAAAATCATTTCAAGGGTTGGACCTCGACTTTCATCTCCAATCAAATGTACTTCATCTGAAATAACTAATCCAATTTCTTCAACCCATCCTACACCATGTCTAATTATTGAATCCATCTTTTCGTTTGTTAATATCAATACGTCACTTTTTTCTAGGTTTTTTTCAATATTTTCAAAATCACCAGTTGATATTCCAACCTTGATTTTCTTCCCCAACGATACTTTTTCTAGTTTTTTAAATTCTGAAAACTTTTCAGCAGCTAATGCACGTAAAGGACTAAGATAGATTACCTTACCATTATTTTTTGAAAGATAACTAATTATTGCAAGCATTGCAATCAGAGTTTTTCCACTTGCGGTAGGAGCGGACACTAGAATACTTTTGCCATTCAACAATCCAGATTTTATACTGTCAGCTTGTGGAGGGTATAATTTTTCAAAACCTTGGGATTGTAAAAATTCAATTGCGGGTTTTGGAAGATCTAGTTGTTCAATTTTCATACTCGGTTATAGTGACCGGGTTTTGATTCATAAATAGATGCTTCTCTAAGCATTCTTCGGATATAGTTTCTTGCTTCCTCTTCTGTGAATTTTTCACTCTTTTCAAGTTCTTGGACAAACATTCTTTCTTCTACGGGAACTTTATTGTCACCTTCAAGACTTTTTAGAATATCCATGAATAATTGCATCTTGGAGACTTCACTTCTTGGTTTTCCTTGTAACACTCCAAGATCTACCTTTCCAGTATTGACGTCAACTCCCGCATCTTGAAGCATACTCTGAATAAGGAATATAGCACGTTCAGCATCTTCCTCTTCTACCTTATCTTTCATGAGCAATCTAGCTCTTGCTGTAGAAAGTCGAATGATTCCTTCGAGCTGCCTAGGAGTTACGGTAATCATTTCTTCAGATTCCACATTTCTCATCTGGAGATAATAGGACAGAATTTTTTCTTCTGCTTCTCTTGTCAATTCAGGAATACCACGTTTTGCATATGAGAGGTATTTTGTAAGCAAATCAACCTCAATGACGGATTTTTTATCTGTTCCTTGAGTGGTGTTTCTTTGAATAATGTGCCTTGCAATCTTTTCATCCCGTTCTTTTGTTGGGATATCTCTTACAACAAAGATCAGATCAAATCTAGTAAGTAATGGAATTGGCAAATTTACATTTTCCGTAATATTTTTGAATGGATCATATTTTCCATACATAGGATTTGCTGCCGCTAAAATTGAAGTTCTAGCATTTAGTGTGGCAACAATACCACCCTTTGCAATACTCGCTGATTGTTGCTCCATAACTTCGTGTAAAGCACTTCTATCTTCAGGTTTCATCTTGTCAAATTCGTCTATACTTACAAGACCTTGATCACCTAATACTACTGCGCCAGCTTCTAACATCATAATTCCTGTTTTATCACGAACTACAGCAGCTGTAAGTCCTGCAGCAGTTGAACCTCTACCAGAAGTATACAAGCCTCTTGGTGCAATTCTTGCACAGAATTTTAGCATTTCACTTTTTGCAGTACCAGGATCTCCAACTAGAAATACGTTAATGTCTCCTCTAATCTTACTGCCATCACCAAGTAATCTTTGATTAGAACCAACAATAAGTAACAAAATTGCTTCTTTGATTAACGATTGTCCTTGAATGTGTGGTGCAAAGGAATCAATTAGTCGTTGATAAACATCAGAGCTTTGACTTAGCGATTTGATCATTTTTTCTTCTTCGGGTGAGATTTCCTCTCTTCCAATTTTTCTATCAGTTTTAGATCCACGACCACTCAAAAATTCAATATTATTCCCTTCAATTCTTAATCGATATAATCCACTGTGACCTCTTTGAATTCCTGCAACTGATTCTTGCTCTACTCTAACAACACCTGTGAGAATAATTCGATCACCAGGCCTTGAATTATCTACCAAATCCTGCCTAATTGTGACATCAATATAGTGAGGAAGTTGTCCTGGTGGCAAATCCTCAGGAAGTTCTTGTAATCGTAGAATCTGAAAATCAATAAACTTGCTTGCTTCGGGTTTTAACTCAAAATCACGCTGTTTACAATTTGGGTTATCACAGACGATTGGAATTTTTACATCCATTCCTTTTAGTTGAATTACTTTAGTTGTGTGTTCATCAGGACATACAAATACTAGTTCTTTCGCAAGAGGTTTTACTTCTGATGCTCTAACTACCATTCCTGAAACACTTGTAATGTGTCCAATTGTTTCAGCATTGATTTGTCTTAGACTTCGCTCAAGCGGAAAATTAATTAATCTTACACGAACTTCATCTTTAATTTTTTCAGCATAATCAGGAAATCTTATTTGTAATGCTTCTTTGATAGCTCTAGAAAATGCATCAAATATTCTATCAGGATTTGTAGAAAATATTACCTCAATTTGTGGCTCTACAACTAAATCATTATAATCTACGATGATGTATTTTGCATTCTTTGGCATCATCTCATCAATAGCATCTACATACTTGTAGTGACCATTTTTATCTTTGAATCTAGTTAGAAATTCTTTTACTATATCAGATAAAGCAGAATCGGTAAAAGTATTAGTTTGTTTGGTGCTCATTTAAGCCTCCCGTAATTTGTTTTTCGAATTCTTTGCTGTTATCATAGATAGTTTTGTAAAAGATATTTTCCTCAACAGTTAGCTTATTGTATAATTCAGAATTTAGTTTGATTGAGTCAGCCATCTTTACTAGTTTACCTCGTCTCATTCTAAATAACTCAAGCATCATACTTTCAACTTTATCAAAATCATCACGATTTAGTTCTTTCAGAGATTCTCTTAATTTTATGTAAAAGTGTGGATCAAGGGTAGATATTTGATATTCACCAACCATCTTTTCTTTTGATAGTGCTTGTTTTAATTCGGTAATCATATCTGGAGAATCTAATATTCCCAAGTTATTATCAGATAGAATCTTTCCTATCCATTGAGGAATATTGTTAGTGTCACCTTGAGTTGCTTCAATTTTTACTCCTGCCACATTGAATTTGACATCATGATTAACTGTAAATTTTGCATCCTTTAGGCGATATCCAATTGAATGCACTTTTTCTACTTTATCAATTTCCATTCGAGATCACTTATCCTCTTTTAGATCCTCAAGTATCGGATCGATCAATTCTGTTAACAATTTAGTGAGATCAATTGATCCTAATTAATCTCAGGCTGATCGCATGGAATTAGGAGTAATTTTGATTTTAAGATGTGGTATGATACAATAACCAATTCGGATTTATTAATGGGGATTAGGCCTTAGGACTCATGTTGGGAAGTGGTATGTGGGTAGAGAAATATCGACCAACAAAGCTCTCAGAAATTGTAAACCAGACTGAAATAATTGGTAGTTTGCAGGCACTAATCAAAGATCCAACAGATATGCCGCATCTGATGTTTTCAGGTTCTGCAGGAGTTGGAAAAACAACTGCTGCATTATGTATTGCAAATCAAATCTTGGGAGAGAATTTCAAAGATTACACACTTGAGTTAAACGCATCTGATGAGAGAGGAATTGGCATGGTCAGAGAGAAAGTTAAGAAATTCTCAAGATTTGCTGGAATGGGGGAGGTTCCATTTAAGATTATTATCTTAGATGAAGCAGATGAGATGACTGCAGACGCTCAAACAGCACTAAGAAGAATAATAGAAGACACTGCAAAAATTTGTAGGTTTATTTTCATTGCAAACAACATTTCAAAAATCATTGACCCAATCCAAAGCAGATGCGCGACCTTCAAGTTCACAACAATTCCAGAGGAGGATCTCATTAAAAGACTACAAGAGATTGCAAAAAATGAGAAAGTCAAATTTGACAAAAAAGGTCTCAAGGCAATTTATGATTATTCTGAAGGGGATATGAGACATGCAATTAATCTAATGCAGGCAACAGCAAGCCTTGGAGAAATCACTGAAGAGCATGTAAAGGGATCAGCTGGCCTTACTAAAACCAGTGATGTGGATAAAGTACTAAAGATTGCATTAGCAGGTAAGGTTGCAGAAGCAAGAGAGAAGATGATAGAACTAATCAAAGTGTATGGAATGTCAGAATCAGATTTTTTAAAATATATCAACTCAGCAGTGTTCAAATCAAAACATGAAAAGTTATCAGACATTTTAGAGATTATTGCAAAATATGATTATAGAGTTCTAGTTGGTGCAAATTCTGAGATTCAGTTATCTGCAATGTTGGCAGAACTTGGAAAAATAGAAAATTAAAACGCAGAGAGAGGGATTTGAACCCCCGTATGCTTGCGCACACAGGCTCTCAAGGCCCGCGCCCTACCGAGCTAGGCGACCTCTGCGAAAACTCTT
>Ga0224507_10000096_pt1 | contig 32556 bp, 33 predicted proteins | sample SF_Jan12_sed_USG_3_FD_170159 | JGI IMG/M metagenome (GOLD analysis project Ga0224507, IMG submission 170159) | Sediment microbial communities from San Francisco Bay, California, United States - SF_Jan12_sed_USGS_13 | ecosystem: Environmental > Aquatic > Marine > Sediment | place: USA... | reverse complement strand
TGGCATTGTTGGAATTCTTATTCTATCTTCTATTACATCCCAGTCAATTAATCCGGCCATCCTAGCATCTTTAATTATCGTACTGAGTTTCTTGTACTTTTTTTGGTCATTTGGCAATATGTCATGAGATACCAGCTGATAAAACAACTGCCTTAGCGTCATACGATATCCCTTTCTCTCATAGTCATCTATCATGACAACAATTTTCTCAAGCAATAGCATGGTATCTTTTCTAAAATTTTTAGATAGAGTATATGATATCTTTGCCATAACGTGAACATTGTTCAGACTGGAATTAAAGAGATTCTATTGATTCAGATGAAAATGTTATATTTTGACTGTCTTGATGTTTCTGAAAGTTAGAGGATGATTCTATTTTCACACAAGATTGATTCAAATTTGTATGGGAACACAATGTGCATTTTGTGACATCTTAGACGGAAAAAGAGATGGACATCTTTTGTATGAAGATGATTCCCATATCGCATTTTTAGACAAGTATCCAAGCACAATGTGCATGGGGATATAGTTTAGGGTTTAGAATTAAGACCCACGTGGAACAAAGAATTATATCAAAATAGAAAAGGTCAGGAGAAATATGACACATTACAATTAAAACAATTCAACATATTTTATGTAGTCTTGACACCTATTACGAATAGTCACTACAGATATTCCTGAAATTTTTGAAATCTTTTGTTGGGATAAATTTACACCTGTTTTGACACTTGCAATGTAGATGACAGTAGCTGCAACAGCATCCGGTCTTTTACCTGCAGTTAGTTTTCTTTCTTTTAGAGTGTCGAAAATGTGTATTGCCTCTCGTTTTGTATTCTCAGGTGTTTCTAAATTATTTGCAATTTTTACAATACATTTGATTGGATCTGGTACAGATACAGCAAGTCGGAGATTTTGAAACAACATTCTATAGTTTTTTGCAATGGATCTTCTAGGCTCTTGAAGGTTCTTTGAAATATCTATGATTGTACGTGTAGTATCCATCTCTCTGCATGCTACATACACACATGCCCCAACTACTCCTTTGATGCTTCTGCCACGGATCAATTGAGATCTAGCAGCTTTTCTATAGAGATATGCAGATCGTTCCGTGATGGCATCAGACAGAGATAATTTTTGTTTTAATTTTTCCATTTCAGATAAGGCCATTCTTAGATTGCGTTCAGCGGAATTTTTTGCTTTACTTCTTGTATCCCATAGTCGTATTCTTCTCATTTCCTGCCTCATTTTGTATTCTATGGGCCTTCCTTTGGAATCATTATTGAATTTGTCAATGACTGTTGCCAGCCCCATGTCGTGTAACCTGAGATTTGATCTATTGCCAACCTGAGAATGATCTGTGCTATGTGTAAACATATTATCATCTCTTCCATCAAATGAAATTTTGTCTTGTAAAACCACTCCGCAGTTTTGACAGATCATTTCCCCTGTTTCAAAATCTGTAATTGTAGTGCTATCTGTACACGAAGAATTTCTTTTTTTCTGAGAATCAATCTCTTGAACTATAGGTACCCTAACCATCTAAAAAATCTAGATAGCAATCTTGCAAAATCAAACATCAATCCTTTGACCAATGCCCATCGATACTCTTAATATCTCGATGTTTTCTTGTAGATTACTACCGCAAGTTAGTACAACATCATAAAATAAAAACCAGATTTTAGAGAAATGAATATTCGTTTAGTTTTTTCATCATTATTGAATAATTTGAAGTCATGTTGACATAGTAATTTTTAGGTATGATGACAGATAGTATTATCAGGACATGCTTCTTTGTAGCCATGATAATGGGAGCTACCCTCATTCCTATGTATCCGCCTCAAAGCATCAAACAGATTTGTTTTGAATCAACTCTTACAAGCGAAGATTATGAAAAATGTCTTAAGGATTTAAGATTAAGTTAAAAAAGAACTAACTCTAGCTGTTCATTTTTAATTTTGAATCTCTCTTTTTTTATTATTTGTTCCACGTGAGTATCGAATTTACAACACTAACTATATTCCCAGCACAACAGAATGGGGATATAGTTAAGCGATATAATTTAGTACCTACGTGGAATACATATTACAGGGGAAAAGTTTAGATCCTCTAATTATAGCCAGATCCATTTATACTATGTAAGAATTTTAATGCTTTACACTAATGGAAAAGAACCTAGAAGATAAATGATGGTTAACATCTAAGATTGAAAATATTTTAGATATTACTGGTGAAGATTTGGAATATCAAGAAGTAACTTGATTGCAATCCAAAAGAAAATCAGAAGCAAAGAATCTCAAATAAAACTTCAGAAAGGTATCGTCAAAAGGTTGGAAAAGGTGTTTTCGAACATTGTTTCGGGAAATTTTTGGAATAATGGAAGAGCCATGATTGACCAGGAGGTGATAATGAAATAATGACTGGAAAGATAGAGAATACTTCCGGATTGATAAATCAAGATGCTAGAATGATAAATGATGATACCGGATTGATAACTAAAACTAGTGATGTAGAATAAACTGCAAGTGGAAGAAGAAAGCGCAGCAGAGAAAGAGGAAAGGACAGAAAACCACGAAACTTTCCCTTACATACAATCAAAAATTTACCACAATTCTGAGACAAATCCCATGAAGAAGTTAGACAGTATATTCTTGAAAAGAAGGGAGTAGGTATGGGAAACAATGTAAATACAATTCATGTTGCAGCAATAGTTATCATCGTTCTTGTTACAATTACAAGCCTACTATGGATTAAGAAATTGACAGACCGGCACAACAAAAGAAAAGAAAGAAAGGAGATAAGCGGTTAGCCTACCACCACTGCGCCTTTCATCCAAGGATGCAATGTACAGTAATAGTTGTACTTGCCAGACTTGTCAAAGGTGTAATCCCAGTCTGCACCAGCCTGGATGAATCCAGAATCAAATGAATTAGATTCCTGGTCAGTTACAGTATGCACCACAATGTCATCATTAGTCCAAGTTATCGTGGTATCAGGTTCCACCTTCACTGCAATTGGTGCATACGATTCCGTAATCTCAGGATTCCAAGAGTCCTTTACGATTGATACCTTGTCTGCAGATACGGCATCATGTGTTGAGATGGGTACTCCTGCAGAGCCCAGGTCATCGTATGTGATGATTTGAGGATCCTCCAGTTGGTACAGCAAGTCCTCCTGCCATGGAATCATTGACTTGCTTCCAGGACTGTTGCTTGGTTGTTCCAGTGGTTTCAGCTCAGAGTCATTCTCCAGCACATCAAGTATTGCCATGGAGCCACGTTCTTCTTGTATTCCGTGAACGTGGAAGAGGTACCTGCCTGCCTCGTCCCAGCTTGCCTCAATTATAGCGGTATCTCCGTTTCCGACAAGGTGAGTCTGCGCCCAGTGTGGCTCGTTCCAGAGTATCCCGGACTGCCACACCTTGAAGATTGTACTGTGAACGTGGAACGGTGATTGCAGTACTCCCCCAATTCCCATCACATAGAATCGAGCAAGCTCACCTTCTACCACCTGAATCGGATTGTCCATGTACTGGTTTGCATATCCGTTGATGGGGTAGAACTTTGTAAATGTCGCAAGCGGATCATCTGGGTCAAACTCACTTAGTACAAAGAGGTATTCTCGTGCAGGTTCCATGTCATGATGCACTGGATCAATTATCATTGCACCAAACATTCCCATTCTCACGTGTTCTGTTGTCGGAAACGCGTGACAATGATACATGAAGAATCCTGCCTCATGTGCCTTGAATGAATAGATGTATTCCTCTCCTGGATTGATCATTGGAAACACTCCGTCATTTGCAGAGTTGTGCGTTCCATGAAAATGAATTGTATGCGCATATGGTGTATCATTTACAAACTTGACTTCAACTTCGTCACCTTCATCAAATCGTAATGTTGGTGCCGGAACTGTTCCATTATACGTCCAGACCTTCGCCTTTACTCCCTTTGATACCTCAATTTCCGCATCCTGCGCAATCAGCGTATAGCTTCTCTTCTGAGGGTTTGGGTTTTCGGCCCTTGGATAAATGTCATCAATTGTAATTCCGGCAGTCATTATCTGCGGGTTTTCGGCCTGGATTGTGATGTCAGAATCTGCCATCTCTACAAAGTAGATTGCTGCAGAACCGACACCCATAATCACTCCGATAGATATTAGCCAGATCGGCCTTACCGTATTAGTATTAGTCATTGGTTATGTATGGCATTATAATGTATAATAAAGGGTCAGATGCTCAAATGCCTTTCAGCATAATAAGAAACTAGACAATATTAGAATATTTTCGAAGTTTAGAAAAACAAATCATATCAAATCACGCCAAATCCCCATAAATTCATCACTATGAACTACAGTCTTTACCTCAAGAAATCCTCAGATGTTCGAGTCTTTCTCTGTTGTCAAAATATTTGTAGATTCCTTCCTTATTCGGATAAATGGTAATCGTTTCCTGTTGTCCTAGTTCCAACAAATCTGCATGGGTACACTCGTGAAAAATTCTCGTTTTTGTTTTCCAATTAATTTTACAGATAAGCAAGGTTAAACCTTAGAATGCGCAATATCTAGATAGATCCTTTGTTCTCCAACATACAAGCTCTGAGAAATGAGATAGTCACTTTGGCAAATTCTGAAAAATTAGACAAGGCGTGCTTTAAGAAAATGTTAGACTACACAATAAAATTATTTGAAACTCAGGGACTTGGAACTGAATATTATGGCTATCATAACATAGAGCATGAACTGGAGGTAACTTACATTACTCTACTTGCAGCTATAGGGGCAAGAAAAAAGTTTGAAATTGACCAAAAGGACCTGGAATACCTTTACACCGCATCATTGTTTCATGATTTTGATCCTCAAAAGAGTGTAGACAAGCCGCATGAGGACAGCGTGATACAGTTCATCTCTTTGGACAGAGAACTACAGAAATTATTGAATGAGACGGATTTGGATCTTGAATTGATCAAAGTCCTGATTCTTAGAACAACGTATCCCTGGCAAGGGGAACTTCGAGAAAAAGCAGAGGAAAAAATCAAGACATGCTTTAACAATTCAGACATTACAAAAAACGATGAGCAAAAACAAGAACACTTTATGAGATTGGGATGGTTTCTTTCGATTGTTGACAGAATAAGCGGCTATGCTCTGGGCGATTTCTCAAAGGCCCTTGAAATGGCAAAGAAAAACGCCCATGCACTAACATGGCATCCATCATTAATTACACAAAGATCAGTTAGCTATTTTGAGGATCTTTTGAATAATGAATCCAACATGTGTCAATCAGTGCTTCATTCCCTTCCAAACGAAATGAGAAAGAATTTCATGAATGCCGTCATCTCCTTTATGAAATTACGAGAGAAGGAACTTCGAATACAAAACGAATGCATCCTTGATCGCTTAAAATTAATTACAATCGTCGAGTCAACGGAAAAAAGAAGTGATAATTATTTCATCAGCAAGATATTCTCCATTTATGATGAAATGCCCAAACCCCTACAATTCACCAGAATAGGATTCACTGATTCAATAAAAAATGAGAATACTGTTTTTGTCTCCATCAGGACAGGTGATGATGATGGAGAAATTGTGGGGTTTGGAAAGGGAGGTCCGCTTGAAGGATATTCTTTACCGAAAGAAGTGTACGACGAAAATTACGGACAATCAAATACGATATTTTTAGAACCGATTTCCCTCAAAATGGGCTATTGGGGTTTGGAGGGAGGTTCTAAACTCAGAAAGTTGTTTTACGAGAAAGCAAGGTCTAACGGGTACAAGTATCTCACTAGCTTCGGATTACGTGACGTGATTCGTGAACGCGTAAGCAAGGAGAATGCAGAATTCGTGACCATGTTTGATCCTGAACACTGGGACTATTACAGGATAAAACTCTAAAGACCAATTCTGAATTAGGTATTGAAATGTTACAGATTATGCCCAAGATAGAACCTCTGTCTCTGCAAAGATTTGGGACCATTGTATTGCCAGTAAAAGTTACAATTTCAAACTTGTTTACAATATTGAACTAAGCAGATGGCTTTATTTTTAATTAAATAATTGCAACTTGTTTTTTTGCCCTCAATTGAGTACTAAAATACCAAGATTCATCACAAAATTGTCTATGTACAAAATTCCGAAATATCAGACTGACTATGATTCATACAATAGGAGGTTAATCAGAGATTCAAAACGTGGTTTCTTTGAAACGGCATATTATCAGTTTAATCTTTTTTTGGGATCTTTTCAATAATCAACTTAACAAGTTTTTCATAGTTTTCTAACGTTTGTTCTAATGCAGCATTATCTTTTGCGTTAGAAGGTTTGATAATATTCATTTTAAAAAAAATTTAAAATTTCCACTTTATTTAATGAATCACAATTAATCATCTAATCCTTGCATAGATTTTTCCTTTGACTGATCTAGGTCTTGTTCTTAACAACATTCCACAACAAGGACAGGAAAATCCGTCCCATCTCACAAAAATTTCACAGACATTACATCGTTTTTGTCCGTTTGCATAACGTTCTTTTTGTGTAATCCATTTTGCCTTGTATCTGTGACAAACTCCCTTACAGACCATTAACAGATATCTCCCTTTGTTCAGATATTGCTTTAACATATTTTGTTTTGTATTTTGAACTACGAGGTGTTAATCGTAGTTTGTAATTACAACAAGGACACCATAAGCCATCCCAATTGATAAAAACATCACAAGAATTACATCTTTTTTGACCTGACAAGTATCGTCCTATGTTATTGGGTTTTTTTGCTTTGTATCTATGACAGATATTATTGCAAGTAATACCCATTATTGTAAAACCTCACAAATATTTTGTTTCAAATAATGCCAAATCAATTTCTAGGTACCAATGCATGAATAGTCTTTGATAATGTGTAAATGTCTGTGTTTGTTAATTTTTTTTTCAGTGAACTTGTATTCATTTGTAAAATCTTTGTCGATACAGGAAAAGCACTATCAAGAATAAACTGATTTTCAATATGACATGCAAGATAAATTGCAGCACATGCAAGACCAATCTTGTTTTTTGAAACATAGTGTTTTTTGGTAATTGCTGAATTGGCCAAAAGTACTGCCAATTTATACAGGCGTTTGTCAATTTCTAATTTTGTTCCAATGGAATCTATATCGTTTGTTATATCTGAAAGAAGTTTATCATTGCATAGATCTTTTGTTATTTTCCCCGTCACAAGATTTATTTGAATTGCACACTCGTAGCAATATCGTTTTGATGTGGATGTGACAATGATATCCTCTGAATTAAAATCACATTGACATTTTGAGCAGCTAGCAAAACCTGCTTTTTTAAGCCTGTTTAGGTGCCATTTAGTCATGACGTATACAGTTTTTGAGTGCGACATACTCTGAAAATCCCCAAAAATTCAACGCGTTGTTATCATAAAAAAAGGTGATCTAGTGATAAAACCATTTGTTACCAACAAATGTCATTGCTAGAAGATGATATTCTAATTGTCACATTGTACATAACTAGATTGCATCATCATCATGACTTTGATAAATTTTTATAAAATCAGATAAAAACAAGAATGTTGACATCCAAAGAAGTTGAACAATTAGCATCAGAGATTTTCAAAGCTGATCAAAAAATCGTTCATCAGGGTCTGATAGATTTAGAGGGAAATGTCTTGCTTGACCAATCTTCAGCTGCATCTAAACCAATGGAGCCTGATCCTGACAGAATCAAGTTTTACAAGCAGCTTAATCTAAGACGAGATACCCGAGAACACTTTGATAATGTCTATGGGAAAACAGACTATGTTCACATCACCAGAGAAAAAATGCAGCAAATGATCCTGTACCTGCCAATGATCACAATTTATCTTACTTTGGAGAAATCCATTACTCCTGAAGAAGTAAAGGTTGCTGCTCAAAAAATAAAATTCATTGACAATGAATTAATAGCAAATGCAATCAAATCTTAAATAATTTTTCCTTGATCAGTTTGCATAATTTTTGCAGTAAGAAATAAAACCAATACAAAACACCAAGTATTGTGAACATTAAACGAGTAGGAAATGTCATTATCGCAGTACGGGATTTGAAAAAATCTTTGGATTTCTACCACGGTTTGATTGGCCTTCCAATCAAAGAGCAGAGAGAAGCATGGATTGATTTGGGCAGTGGCGACAATTCTTTGATCAGTCTTCATCCTGCCTCAAAAACTGAATTGCACAAGGGAAGTTCGATTGAAAATGGAATTACGGTAGGATTTCTGGTGGGTGATGTACAATCAGCAGTTAATGAGCTGAAATCAAACGGGGTGCAAGTTTACAGAGACATCATCGAGAAGGATTCTGGAAAAAATGCCATAGTGTTAGATCCTGATGAATATTTCGTTTCGCTTTTTGAACCCATATCAAAAGACAAGGATACACAGACTGGCGGATATCACGGTTTTACTCCCCAGTAATATCATATCATCAATAGAACATTTTCTTGTCTATAAGAGCACAGTACACCCTCATTTTCAAAATCTCTTTACATTTTGTATAGCCATCAGGTTTTGTTTTGATCTTATGGCTCGAGGTTTAGTCCTCAAGCTAATTCCACAGCATGGACAATGTACACCCTCCCACTTTATAAAAATCCCGCATTTGTTGCATCGTTTTTGTCCTGTTCCGTATCTCGTATCAGGATTACTGGGTTTGACTGCTTTGTATTTGTGACAGATTCCCCTGCATGCCATGATGAAAAAGGCAATACAGTATTTTATGAATCTTAAATCGATTACATCATGATAAAACATGCTGATGCATACACGAAATCACTCTTAAGTCAAACAACGGATGTATGTTCTTTTTTGCTACATCTTAAATCATGAAAAACCACAGGCAAAAAATTCATCTATTGATTTTCATTTACAAAATCAACTATTGACATGATTTTGCCCATTTCCACTAAATGGCCATAGTTCTTTCCCTTACTCATTTTTGATGGTGTGTTATCCAAGCTTATGAATAAAAGATTGTTATGATCCAATGGAATTGTAATTCGTTTTATCTTTTCATATGCTGCTATTACGTACATGCCTCGTCCGACTTTGTCTTCAATTTTAGAACGCTCTTGCCATGCACCTATGGCCCTTTTCAAAGTTTTTTTTGTATCTTCCAAAGAGATAATATTTCTCACATTGGTTCGTTTGCTATGCCAATGAATATTGCCGTTTTGATCACACACTGCCGCAAATCTGACTGAATCATTGAAATCCATCAGCATGTTGAGAAGTTTTTCATATTTTTCCATACTGTAAAGTTGTCATTAAAGTAATTAAATAATCCCATATCAAATCAATATGAACAGACTAAATTTGTTACAAAAGGTTCACAGAATATTTCAAAAGTAATTTTCAAAAAATATTTTATTATTTCTTGTTAATTGGTTATAGTTGTAAGAAGACATAGATTGGGCATACATCATAAAAAAATTAACATTTGATATGATGCCCATACGAAGATAACAGAGTTGTGTTTTTTGGTTCAAATCTTGGATTTCAAATAGAGTTAACCTATATGAGATTTGACAATGAAAATCAGTTATGACATCCGTCTTTTAGTTTTATGCCGTATGGTAGATTTCCCAGAACAGAGTATCTTGTTTAGATAAAAGACTCACGTGGAAATATGAATTTCAAAAAGTACAATTTCTACGAGATGATGATACTCCTTAATTCATTAGTGATTTGTATTAATCAGTGATTGATAAAAGATAACTTGAAAAGACAAGTAAAGTATAGGATTTAGGTTTCCAAAATCAAGAAAAAAAGTATAAAGTTATAACTTGATCTTTGCTTTCTAAATTATTGTTTACGGCGTTTGTCTTAGTTAACTGCGCAAATAACTGGGAACAAGAGGTATTGTCAGGACTAAAACATGTGGTAGAAGAGGTCCAAGGGACATATGGCATATTTGATTTTGTTTGTAAGATTCAGGGCCAGGATATGACTGTCATTGAAAAAACTCTTAGTGATATTAAAAAAATTCAACACATATCCCATACAACTACAATCCACACAATACCTGAGCAAAACAAAGATTAGAATACACAAGTGTTTGGTTAAAACATCATCGTAATCAAAATACAGAATATTTTCAACTGTAAAAAAATGAGAATTACGGATGAGGCATTGATGTTTCCATCATTCCTTTTTACATCATTCTTTCTCTTTCAAGAATTATTTTTTCAAGATCGATTTGATCATATCTTTTTACTAGTTGTTGGTTGACGTGAAGCAATGCATGGTTCGTGTACTGAGTTTTCAACATTTTTAGCTCTGGTTCATGAGAACATATATCGACACTTGTCAGTAGAAATGATCATAACAAACCCTGATCAAAATACAATTTGTATAGAAATAAGTGAACCGTAATTAATACAAATGATAGTGAAAATTTCTCATGTGCTGATTTCAAATAGAGTTATTCAAATATCTTCAGAAATAAAAATAGGAATTCATTTGAAAAATATGGATGTGCATGTCCCTATTTTGGTGAACGTGATAAATGTCAGTGTGCCTCTTTGATGCATCTACTAGGGGTTAGGAAAAATTAACCCTCATACTATTAATTTTCATGGTTTGGGTAAATTTCTATGAGTCCTGTTGATTTTACTTGGCTGATTGGCGGTCCTCAAGGAAGTGGTGTAGAATCAGGTGCAAATATCTTCTCAAAAGTTTGTGCAGAAATCGGATATCAGATTTTTGGAAAACGAGAATTCTATTCAAACATCAAGGGAGAGCACAGCTATTTTGCAGTCAGGGTTTCAGATGAAAATATCCATTCTAATGTGAATGAGGTTACATTAATGGCATCTTTTGATGCAGAAACAATATTTCGACATTATGATGATGTGTCTTCCAATGGTGGCATCATATATGATTCTGATCTAGATAAGACCAGTACTGAAGATGTGCATACCCTTGATGACCCCTTTAAGGAAAGACTGCACAAAGAACTTGAATCAAGGAACAAGCCTTTCACAATATCTGGAGTTATTGAAATAGCAAGGGAAAAAGGAGTCAATCTTTACCCCGTTTCTTTTAGGGGCTTGCTTGCAGACCTTGCCGAACAAACTGAAAATCCCAAACTAAAAGGGCTGGTTAGAATGTATAATGTTCTAGGTGTCTCTTTATCCCTGGGTCTAATCAAGATGCCCCCTGATTCCTTGCTAAAATCAATTGACATGATATTTTCAAAGAAACCTCAGATTGCTGAAATAAACAAACAGGCGGCAAACTATGCTTATAATTTTGCTACCGCGAAATTTAGCAATTTTTCACATAATCTAACTGGAACTACCAAACAATCTGATACGATCCTTGTCCAGGGACATTACGGAACTTCAATTGGAAAAATGGTTAGCGGTTGCAGATTCCAGTCATACTATCCAATCACTCCGGCTTCTGATGAAAGTGTATACCTAGAATCAAATGAAATTCTACAAATTCAAAACGATAGACCTGGTTCCACTATAGTAATTCAAACCGAAGATGAAATTTCTGCCATGGGCATGATGATTGGTGCTGCATTAACAGGTGTGCGTTCTTCCACATCTACTTCTGGTCCAGGATTTGCATTGATGACTGAAGCTATAGGTTGGGCTGGAATTAATGAAGTACCTGTGGTGATTACTTTGTATCAGAGAAGCGGACCCTCAACAGGACTTCCAACAAGACATGGACAGGATGATCTGCAATTTGCGGTAAATGCAGGTCATGGAGATTTTCCCAAAATTGTATATGCGTCAGGGGATATTGAGGAGAGTTTCTATGATACGGGCAGGTGCTTTAATTATGCTGATGTTTACCAGATTCCTGTAATTCACATGATGGACAAATTTCTTTCTAGTTCTGTTGTCACATGCACAAAATTTGATCCAAATAAAATTTCAATTGATAGGGGTCAACTACTAGAAAAAATTGAGGGCAATGAATACAAAAGATTTGCATTTACTGGTGATGGGGTGTCTCCTCGTTCAAGATTGGGAATGGATAATGGTGTATTTTGGAATACGGGAGATGAATCCGATGAATTTGGTCACATTTCTGAAGATCCACAAGTACGAATCAAGATGATGGATAAGAGAATGTCTAGACTTGATTTAGCATTAGAAAAAATTCCAGATGATGAACAGGTAGTGTCATTTGGCGTGCATGAGCATACAATAATTTCATGGGGTTCTACGAAGGGACCAATTCTGGATGCTATATCAATGCTAAAAAAGGAAGGAATTGATATTGGATTTATTCAAATAAAACTAATTCATCCCTTTCCAACTGATCATGTAAAATCTCTTTTAAAAGATGCCAAAACGCTCATTGACATTGAAGCAAACCATTCAGCACAATTAAGCAAAATCTTTAAACAAAATGTCCTTAGAGATATTAATTATTACATACTAAAGTATACGGGAAGAGGAATGACTAGCACAGAAATTTACGATTCATTAAAAAAGATAGTCAAAAATAAAGCTGTCAAAAGGGAGGTTCTAAGTCATGGCGCTTAAACTTGCTGACTACAAAACCAATGTCCATAATGACTGGTGTCCCGGATGCGGTGACTTTGGTATTGTTAACGCATTACAGATGGCATTAGCAGAAATGGGGATACAAAGAGACAAAGCGACAATCTTTTCAGGAATAGGTTGTTCTGGAAAAACATCTCATTTTATCAATACGTATGGTGTTCACACCCTCCATGGCAGAGTTCTCACTTTTGCACAGGGTGGAAAGATTGCAAATCCAGAGATGACAGTTGTTGCAGTAGGGGGAGACGGTGATGGTTTGGGAATTGGCGCTGGTCATTTTGTTGCTGCTGGAAGACGAAATGTAGACATGACTTACATAATTTTTGATAATGGTGTTTATGGTTTAACAAAAGGACAAGCCTCTCCTACCCTGAAACTTGGAGAAAAAACAAAGTCATTACCTTCCCCAAATACAAACTATAATGTTAATCCAATTGGTTTGGCAGTAGCTAGTGGGTTTACATTTGTAGCTCGAGGATATTCCTATGACGTTAGACATCTCAAAGATTTGATAATAAAGGCAGTCAAACACAAAGGTCTTTCATTTCTTGACGTTTTGCAACCTTGCCCTACATACAATGATCTCAATACTAGAGACTGGTATGCTGGTGTGGATTTGACTAAAGAGTCTATTGAGAGACATTCCAGAATTTACAAACTTGAAGATACCCAATATGAACCGGTAGTTCATTATGATTCAGAAATCGAAGTTAATGAGAAGATGTCTCAGGCATTGATTAAGTCACTTGAATGGGGAAATAAGATTCCAACAGGAATATTCTATCAAAATGAGCTTGTCTCGCCCTATGAAACAAGAATCACCGATAAAGTTCCAAACTATCTGGAGAACCCTCCAGCAAAACAGCAGATTTCAACATCAGAAGGAAAACCTGCTACTGATGTATCGGACATCCTTGATTCATTAATCGTGTGATTCTTTATCTGATCCCCTAGAAAAAACTGTGTTTAAAAGACAGGTTTGTCGACCGCGTTTACTCCTAGGTATTTACCCTTCTCATCTTTAGTGGTTTTTGTAGACCTTGAGGGGTTTTTACACATCATACTTTTGTGGATCAATCTTTTCAGGAATCCTTTTGGTAATTCACTTCTAGAAAAATTCTCCAAGTTCTGAATAAATCAATTCAACAATCATATATCATAACGATTCTGCCTTATGCAATGGTAGATGTGTTTCTTCTCATTAACTGTACTGGAGGACATGAAAAACAGGTCATATCAGACCTGCAGAAACTGCCTGTTGAGATTTGCCCCACATTTGGAATTTTTGACTTTGTCTGCAAAATTCAAGGTAAAGATATGGCATCAGTAGAGAAGAACATTCAAAACATCAGGAAAATACAACACATTACAAGTACAAACACAGTACATACAATACCAGAACAGGAATAATATCGTCAAACCAAATAGATCATTTATATCTCAATCAAAAATAGACTAGACCTTGCAGACAAAGGCCAAATCTTCTCAGACTAGCAAAGTCATCAAGGAACTAAAGCAGTCAAAAGTAAAATGGGTAAGATTACAATTTTGTAATACCTTTGGATTACTACATCAGTTCAGTGTTCCCTCAAAACGAATTACAGAAGAGTATTTCAAGATAGGTTATCCTGTAGATGGAAGTTCGATTAAGGGATTTACGGAAATCAACAAATCAGAACTGGTGCTAGTTCCTGATGCATCAACTTTTTCAATTTTGCCGGACTATTTTGATAAGAATCATCAGGTAGATGATAACGGTATACATCATTCACAATACGTTTCAAAGGCCGCTCGGATGTTTGTTGATGTGCATAACAGCTTTGATGCAGGAAGATTCTCAAGGGACCCAAGATTTATCGCACACAAGGCAAACGAGGTTGCACAAAAAAATGGATTCTCAAAGAGTTACTGGTCAGCTGAAATCGAATTTTTTGTATTTGACAAGATGAATGGGAACAATATTGGCCCAAATGAGACAAAAAATAAAGAAAATATAATTTCGACTGAGGCACCATGGAGTGCACAAAACCCAGAAAATATAATTCCAATCAAGGGAGGTTATTTTGGCGCATCCCCTGCAGACAAACTGACAGACTTTAGAGATGAGGTTGCCGACACCCTGGAGGAAACATTTGGCATTTCAGTCATTGCCCACCACCACGAGGTTGCCACTGCAGGACAGGGAGAAGTCATTTTGGGATTTGACGAGCTTCTAAGCAATGCAGACAATGTGGTTACTGCCATGAAGACTGTAAAGGAGGTGGCATCAAAACGTGGAATGGTTGCAAGTTTTAACCCAAAACCAATACCTAATGACAACGGCTCTGCAATGCATATCAACCAGAGTTTGTGGAAGACAAAGAACAAAAAGGAAGTCAATGCGTTTTATGATCCAAATGATGAGTATGCCGAACTGAGTCAGACTGCACTATACTATGTGGGCGGAATATTGGAGCATGCAAAGGCATTATGTGGCATTACCAATCCAACTCTGAATTCCTATAACCGATTGGTTCCGGGATACGAGGCCCCAATTAATATCGCATGGGGAAAGATGAACCGTTCTGCATGTGTAAGGATACCCACTCACCACAAGCAGATGAGCAAGCGAAAGAGAATAGAGTACAGGGTGCCAGACCCTACTGCCAACATCTACCTTGCAGAATCAGCCATCTTGCTTGCAGGACTGGATGGGATAAACAAAAAGATCCAGCCACCTGATCCAGTGGATGTCAATATCTACAAACTCTCAGAAAGTGAAAAGAAGAAACGTAAAGTCGGAGAACTCCCAACGTCGCTAAAAGAGGCAACAAGTTCACTACAATCTGACAATGAGTTCTTGAGACCCGCCTTTGATGAGGAGTTCATACAGATGTATTGTGAAGCGTTGAAAGAACGACAGCAACAGTAATAATAATAATTCAAAAACAGATACCGGAACCATTTGTTGTTTGTATGATTTAATTAAAACCGATTTTGTAGTTTGACGTTTGCATCAAAACATAATTAGAATCAAAATGTGACTTGTGCAAGACCTGTGGTTTTTAGATGGTAACATGTTACGTTTTAACCGCCAGTGGCAGCATCAAACAATGCACATTCACATTGATCCCTTTTGCCACAGTATTGGCAAGTGCAATGACAATGCGGAAACATTTCATCACATTCTGTGCATTTCAAAAAATCCTCACACTGGACGCTCATACTATTTTGTTATGATAGAAAAATATAAGATATTGTCTTTGAAAACTAAATATTTGTAAAGTAAATTCAATTATTCATCACATAATTGTAAAATTAACGAACAATTCATTTTATTAGGAACAATTTCTTAAACAAGAACTGATACAGTTGGAACCTGCCTATGTTTTGTTGAGTTGTAAAATAGATGCAGAAAAGGAAGTCACTTGCAAGCTAAGGAAAATAGATGAGATCGAAGAAATTTGCAGGGTAGAAGGAGTTTATGATTTTTTGATAAAAATCGAATCTGCAACAAGAGATAAGATACAACAAATAGTGAAAGGAAAAATTTGCAAAATTGACAAAGTCAGGACCACGCTATCATTAATGTCAATACATTATACTGCTGCTAAATAGGATTTCAAGAGGAACAAATCATTTCCTTGCATTGTATTCTAAAAACTATTTGAAATAAAATTAAACAGGACAAAAACGATGAGAGTTTCTGAAAATACATCACATATTTAGTAGATCATTATCTTCTTCAGTCCTTCTTGTCCTGTATCATTATCTTTTATCTACAAGTTGCTAATAACTAGTTCTACTGATTCTTGGAAAGAAATCAAATTTTCAGAAAATCACTTTTTTAGCAAGGCATAGAATCCACCTGCAGCATATGCCACAGAGATGAAAAGCCGTGGAAACAAAATTCCAATATCTTGATGTTCTGTCAACACTAGTAAATCAGTCCCAAAAGCAACAGGCAGCATAATGATTGAGATCATTCCAACTAGCAATTGCTCAACGTTTTCAAGACCGCTGAATTTTTTGAGAAAAACAAATGTAGAGATGTTACCAAAACCCATCCCTAGTAGAATCAGATACTGCGTAAATTCCGGAAAAATCACAATGACTGCAAAAGGCAGTGTCCAGCAGATGCCGTTGAGGATTTTGATTGACATTGGCCATGTTGCACTTTTTTTCATTCTCTGACGAATCAGGGGAAGAATTAACCTGAACCTTCTAAATTGAACACCAAAAACCAGGCCAAAAACTGCAATCCAAATGAAACCACGATAACTCCATGAAAGATTGCTCAGAGGTGCAATCTCACTTAAAATCGAGCCTGTAGCAACTGAGACAGCCACACTCAAAAAAAGAATGCCAAAAGAATGTCTGATTTGTTGTGAGGTGTATTCCATTTTTCCTTGATAATTTTTTTAATATATCATTTGATTTAATCCATGTCTTTTAATCTAATGTTTGAGAAAAATTCGACCATCAAAAATATAATGAAAATCTATCTAATCTCAAATTATCTTTCCAATGGATGCTATGATCCTGCTAACGTCCTTTTCTTTTCTATCTATTGTGACATAATATGTAACATTATTTTTTTGGAATAGTAGTATGGATATCTTCTGATGTTGCAGTAAAACATGATTCAGCTTGCCAACCACACTTGTACTTTCCTTTCTTAGTGTCATCAGAGTAGATATGATGAAGAGTTCATTTTTTATTGCCTCTGATTTCATCAATGGTTTTACATCAGGCTTGATAATTCCTGTCATGGTTCTTCCATAAGCGTTTACAACTCCCACATATCTGATATTATTTGAAATTTGAATTATGTTCTTACATTTTTTTCTATATTTTGTAATCACGTCTTTCCATTTTTCAGAAGGAGTTTTTGCCATACAAAAAACCAGATTGAAACATGTTAATGATTCTTACTAAATTGAAAGAACAAAATATGTTACTGAATCTGTCAATGAATAAAAATAGCTAGTCATTTAGAAAAATCAATTATTCTTTATTTATGGGAATTTCAAAAATATCATCCCATGTGACTCCTTTCCAAAGACCAATAACACCTTCAGGTTTTTCCACTTTCTCTACATTGATAATCTTTTGAATTTTTATAACAGAAGGGTTTCTTGGTGCCCATAATAATGCCATGTAATCTCCTATGTTTCCAACCCTATCATTTTTTGCAAGGATTATCTTATCGTTTAAAAAACCGTTTTCTACAAGAAGGTTCTTTGATGATTCCTCAAGATCTTTTTGTCCATGAACAAAAAGATACACTGACTTGTTTTGATCAATGCTTTCCATAGAAGTTGTCACAAAGCATCGTTAATCAATTTTTTTGATCCGTTTTTTACCAATTGATGACAATCAATGGACAGGAAAAAAATTTATGATAAGATTATTAAATATATCCATTCAACACTTCATGTCTTATGCCAATAGCAGAAAATTTCCCTGAAGGTCTAAAACCAATTGGAAAAATTAACCATGCAGATGGTGAACACTTTCACTGGATTTGGGGGCCTGGAAGATCAGACGGTGAGGCGTCCAAAAATGAGGATGTAAAAAAGGCATACGAAGCGCGTGGAGAAAAACAGGTGCCACTAGGTGTTAGCGGTACAATGATTGCAGTCGATTGGGATTCCTGTGTTGCAGATGGTGCATGCATTGAGTCGTGTCCAGTACAGGTATTCCAGTGGTACAGAACAGAAAAAGACATTCCAGCTGAAAAGTGCAATGGCGAGACCTTTGAAGGAATAGGAAGTAAAGTCAAGGATGAACGTAAGGATCACACAGACAAGGCAGATCCGATACTGGAACACGATTGTATTTGGTGCATGGCATGCGTATCAGTTTGTCCCCCACAAGCTATCAAGGTAGATCAGGGAAATGTTGAGGCACATGAAAACGCATCCCTATCGTAAACAACAAAGTTATCTGTAAATACAAAAATAGAATTAAAAAATTTGTTATGGTGATTTCATTTCTATCTTATCAGATAATATATGTCAACTATAGGTTGATACCAATAATAATGATGAAAGTTTCTAATTAATCCATTTGATAAATATCAGAACGCTTTCTGAATTCTTTGATTTAAAAAATAAACCTCATAATTATGTGACAATAAATGTAATCAACGACAATTTCTTCAAGCCGCACATTCTCCTTTTCCTGTAATTGTATGATATCTTGTATCACTTCCATAGTCAGAATAAAAATCTGCATCTTCGGCCATTGTTGGAGGTATTGTCAATGGTGATAAAATTGTCTTAAAATCATTTATGGATTTTATTTCAGAATCTTCTTTTCCCTCAATAATTCTGTTAATCCAAGAAGATAACGTATCTTCAGAGTTTTTGTTCTTTTTGAATAGTTCAATTATTTTCAGTATAGCTGGAATTACTCTTTTTGCAGGAATCCTCATGCAATTTACTCCCAATGTCGTTTGCTCATCTGAGCGCCCGCCAAGAGACATCTGATAGTTGGGATACATGTCTTTTCCTACTCTTCCACCACCTCCATAGAATCCGATTGTGGCAATTTCGTGTTGACCGCAGGAGTTAGGACAACCACTAATCTTGACTGTAGAGTCCCTCAGATCTTCATCCTCATCTAGTTTCAACTCCAAGAATTTTCTCTGAATTTCTTTTGTCAGTCGGTGAGAATTTGTTAATGCCAAGTTACACGAAGTGGTTCCTGAACAACCTACAGGGGATGCCATGGTAAGTGATCCGGACTTTGCAAGACCCGCATCAATCAATTTAGCATACAGTTTTGGCAAATCTGTCTCATCTATCCATCGAAGTACTATTCCTTGGGAAAAACTATTTCTTGCAAAACCTTCAGCAGAAAATTCTTGGCAAATATCTGCCAGATACAAAAGTTGGTTGGAAGTGATGTCTCCTGCCTCCAAGTTTATGAATGCGCAGCAATATCCATCCTGTTTTTGTTTTATTGTACTGGTTTTGCACCATCTGGAATAACCGTCTGTATTTGGAGCACCACTTTCTTCTGAAATACTGATTGATTTTTTGATTTCAGTTGTAGAGTCATCAATATCCAGTTTTACAATTATTGACTGCGTTGCACGCATAACGGCTCTTTCTTTCAGTATTGTATTTTGAAAATCATCCCAACCCATTTCATCTACCAGATATCTCATTCTGTTTCTTGCCAAATTTTTTCTGTTTCCAAGTCGGTCAAATATACGAATTACCGCAATTGAGGTATACAGCAGGTCTTCTTCAGGAGTGAATTCTTCCAACTGATGACCCACAAAGGATTTGTTTCCCAACCCTCCTCCAAGAAATATTTTGAATCCACGTTGGGAATCTCCATTAACTTCTCTTGTTTGCGGAATTAATCCCACATCGACCATTCTTGCCATTCCATGTTTTTCACAGCACGTAAAATTGAATTTAAATTTCCTGGGAAGATTTTGACTTAATGGATTTCTTAAAAAGAATTTGGTAATGGCAAAAGCATAAGGCGTAGTATCAAATGCTTCATTGCTGCAAACCCCTGCAAGTGGACTGCACATTACATTTCTTACAGAATTACCACAAGCTTCCCTTGAGGTCATTCCCACTTCAGCAAGACCCCGCATTACCTCTGAGACATCTTCTAACACCACCCAATGTAGCTGAATGCTCTGTCTTGTTGACACATGGGCACTTCCTATTGAGAATGCCTCACTGAGTTGAGCAAGTTTTTTGAGTTGATGTGGATAAATCTGACCTGCAGGTGCCTTTATCCGTATCATGGAGTAGTCATCAGTCATTCTAGAGCCGTATGCGCCTTGTTGTAATCTGAATCTACGAAAAATATCTTTGTCTATTTTTCCCTGACGATATCGTTTTACAGTATAGGCAAAATTTTCCACCTCTTGTATTTTTGCCCAGTTAAGTCCTTGTTTTGTTTTGGACTCTACAATCTTTTGTTTGATACTATCCAAGTATAACAAAATGTACACTGGCATAAGATTTAAGATTATTATCAGTTCATTTTTTTAGATTAGTTATAAGGAATAAAATTTTTCAATCAATGCCCATTTTTGCCAAGAGGAATTATTTGTAAAGTATCTTTCAAACTAGAAAGAAAAATTAGTTAAATGATATTAAAAATAATCTAATGTTTAAAACCAAATTTTTTCATTTATTACAATATATTTTGTAACATTCTATTTTCTAAAAATACTTAATTACTTTATCAATACTTTATTAGTTAGTGTCTGTCAGTTTTGCTCAAATATCTAGTACAGAAGATCAAAGACCAAAAGACACGAAACCTACAATTATTACTCTCAATCAAAATGATGCAATTAGTGGAGTTGAACATACATCTGATGAAAAACCAGGAGACATTAGAATTACAGAATCTGGTGTATATGTAGTCATAGCTGCACCTCAGATAGGAAGAACCCATGGGACTGAACCAAGATATGTGGATATTTGGTTAAGAAAAAACGGTAGTGACATTCCACACTCAAATGTACGTCTAGTTATTAGAACTAAAGACAGCAAAAATGTAATCGTTAATCAAACTATGATGCCATTCAACAGAGACGATATTATCAACATAGTGATGTCCGTCGAGGTAGCGGATGAGGGTTTGGGGCTGGAAACAATTAGACCCCAGGGAGAACCAGTGATTCCAAGCATAATATTTTCCATGCACAAAATCAAAGAGTATGGAAGCTTGACTAGCGACTGAAAATATTTGAATTATTACGTATTTTGTTAATGTTTCAGACTAATTCGTTACTATCAGAAAAACACGACAAGTGCGATAGATGTGAACATATTCTTCATTGATTTTGTCCCCCGCTCAAGTACCATATTTGTAAACCAAAAATTATTTTAAAATTACTCTTGAATTATCTTAATGATTCGTGATGGGATCTCTGCATAATTTGAATCAGGTTCTGCAAAAACATACAATATGTCATCATGTTTGATGGGAAAACTCATGGCCAAACCTTTCTCTCTTGATGCCATTGCAAAATTTACAGGCCCAAATTGTTTATCAAATTCTTTTCTCATTTTCACCCTTAATGCCAACTCCATAAAGATCATTTCATCATCTTTTGCACTTTCAAGCGGTTCTATTCCTTCCTTCATGCCTCCTGCCACTAATCTTCCTCTCGTATTTATTACGCCAGCAAATCTAATTTTTTTATCAATTTTTATTTTTTCACAAATCATATTGTAATCTAAAATTCTATTGTCCAAGGTTATCCTGTCATAAATATTTGCAATTGAAAAACTTTATGATATGACAAACGGAAAAATTCGCAATATTTTTCAGGTAATCATACGAAATTATTTTCTAAACATTACTGTACAAGTAAAATTCTCTTGGGGATGGTAATGAAAACACAGAGATATGCTCATGCCTTTTTATTTCACAGTATTCTTCAAGGAAATCTTTTGCAAAGACGGATTGAAGGTATTCGCCATCGGATTCTAATGCTTCGACTGCATCCCTTAATGCAACGGGTAATTTTTTAATTCCCATTTCACGTTTTTTCTGTTCAGTAAGTTTGTAGATGTTCATGTTTACTGGATCTGGAGGCTGAATCTTCCTTTTAATGCCATCAAGGCCAGCTAAGAGCATAGCTGACTGGGCCAGATAGATATTGGCGCTAGGATCAGGTATTCTTGACTCTATCCTTTTTCGAGTCTCCATATTTTTATGATGGGATGGAATTCTAATGCATGCAGATCTGTTACTCCTGCTCCATGCCAGATTTGTGGGCGCCTCGAAACCAGGAACCAGTCTCCTGTAGGAGTTGGTAGTAGGATTTGTTATTGCACAGAGAGATCCTGCATGTTCAAGCAATCCTCCAATGTAATATTGCGCAGTTTGACTTAGTTCGGCATACTCGTCGTTTGGGTCATAAAAGGTGTTGACTTTTTTACCGTTTTCTTCTTTCCACAAACTTTGGCTAATGTGCATGGCAGATCCATTATCCACTTCCAATGGCTTTGCCATAAAATTTGCAACCCTACCACGTTTAGATGCTACTTCCTTTGTAGTCTTTTTCATGGTAATTACGTTGTCTGCCATTGGAAGTAACTCATCAAATTCCATCTGTATCTCCCCTTGTCCTGCAGTTGCAACCTCATGATGGTGGGCCTCTATTTTAATTCCAAAATAATTATGTAATGTGCTCCCTATTTCATCTCTGGCACAGTTAAGACTATCAGCTGGCGGGGCTGGGAAATATCCCCCTTTTACTGGAATCATATAGCCACTTGCATTGTCAGTAGACCAAGGCGCCTCCCTTGATTCAATCGAATAACCAGTTCCTCCAGACCAGTTAATGGTGGACATGGGATTTGGACCTAGAACAATCTTGTCAAATATGAAAAATTCAACTTCTGGACCAAAATAACACTTGTCAAAACCCATATCCTTTGCAATCTCACATCCTCTTTCTGCTATGTATCTGGAATCCCTGGAATAACGTTTTCCAGAATATCCTTCATGAATGTTTACAAAAAAACGTGCTGACTTTGTGCGGTAGTTGGTATGTTCTCTTTCCTTGTAATCCATATCAAAAAAATCTGGATTAATAGCAAAAGTATTAGGATCGGGAGTTAAGAGCATGTCTGAATCATAAATCTCTTTGAATCCTTTAATGGAGCTGCCATCAAGCCTTGGCATTCCTTGGGAAAATGACTCTTCAGTTATGTCTCCACTGGCAATGCTAATCTGTTGTAACACCCCAAAAGGATCGCAAAATTGTAGTCTTACCCATTCAATTTCTGATTTTTTTATATCTTCAATTATTTTTGTAATTTTTTGGTCTGATTCATTACTCATATTTTTCACCAAAGATTATTCTATGCAAAACACTATCCTCTAAATTCAGACCATTGAAAATCTCTTGTAGTGAGAGGTTCACGTCTTCAAAGAATTAGGTTTGGTATTTAATTCTATTGGTAATCAATGGTATTCATCGGTAATGATAACCAATCTTTTTATAGGAATATAAAAAATGAAGACAAATGCCATTGCCCAAAGATGTTATGAATTTTCGATGGGACATGGCCAAGGTTGTAAAAAATGAAGGTCATACAGCTGATCTAAAAAGCCTCCTGCTTGATGCACAAAAAGCGGCAGACGGCCTAGTCCCTTATGCAAGTTTGGGTGCACATTCTCAAAATGATTATTTTTCAAACATGATGATTAACAATGCAAAAATAAATTCAACGCAGGATTATTCTGATGTTGATGCTTCCTTAATAATCGGAGGCAGGTACTCCAAAAAAATCATCAAAACAGATGTTCCTTTCTCAGTAGGGGGTATGAGTTATGGTTCAGTAAAACTGCCTGCAAAAATCTCATTGCATCTTGCATTAAACAAACTTGCAAAAAATGGAATTAAAATCTTGATGAATACAGGTGAGGGTGGCGCATTGCCATGGGAAATTTATGGGACAGAAAAATCCAGGGAAAAATTATCAAAAAGTCATTGGAATACAATTTTACAGTTTACAGATAAGTTGCTAAGAGCCAATCACTTGGAAGGATTAGATATTGATGAATTATTCACCAGAGAATATCCTCTAGTAGTTCAATATGCATCAGGTAGATTTTGGAAGGATCCTGCCTATCTTCTAAATGCTGATGGCATTGAGATAAAAATCGGTCAAGGGGCAAAAATAGGTCATGGAGGGATACTTCCAGGATCCAAAGTAACTGAACTGGTTGCAGAAAATCGTGGAATACTTGCACACAAACCTGCGCATTCTCCATCAAGACATCTGGATATTTTAGGACCTGAAGATTTGGTTGCAAAAGTACTTGAACTCAGAGAATTAACTAATTGGGAAACACCGATAATTGTAAAAGTTGGGGCCTCACGGATTTATGATGATATGGAAATAATCCTAAAATCATATGCAGACTGCGCTACTGTTGACGGAATGGTAGGGGGAACCGGAGCTGCACCATATGAAGTCAGGGAAGATATCGGAATCAATACCATAGCATCACTACGTCCCATTAGAGATGCAATTAATGATTACTACGAAACACATGACAAAGACGGCTTCAAATTAGTAGTAAATGGAGGCATTTGGGATTCAGAAAGAATTGCTAAAACAATTGCTCTGGGGGCAGATGGAGTTGGAATTGGAACTGGATTTTTACTTGCAATGGGATGTACACTAATTCAGGAATGTCATACAGATATCTGCCCTGCTGGAATCACAGGATCCCATGAGAAGCTTGACGTGGAAAAAAGTGCTGAGGGAATTTTTAACTATATTAAAGCAACAAAAATCGAACTGCAAAATATTGCAGGCTCACTAGGAAGGAAAAAGATTGAAGATATAGAAATGACTGATATTTCAGTAAATAATCTGTTAACCAGCATAGTTTCAGAGCTTCCCTTCTCGGATGGATCAAATTATGTCTCAAAAATCCAATCAAAAATAGACGATTCGATCAATGCTCTTAATTTACAAGGTGAAAAAATTTGAGACTCAATGAAAAAGCCCTAATTAGAAAATCTATATTGGAACTTTGCAATACGGGCATGCCAAGACAAAAGTCTACTGATGATGTAATAAGAACAATCAGGGAAAAAAGTAGTTCTGAAAAAGAAGGGAACCTATGGGAATACATTATTGCACTCGGTGCACAATTGTCCAGACCCCCATTTGATCCTTATAGGGAGAAAATCAAACTCACAACCAAAATTGGACGAAAAGGAGATCAAAAAATATCTTTGAAAATACCGATTTTAATTTACGGCAAATTTGATTTGTCTCAAAGTTCAAAAGATGCTCTTTATTTGGCCTTGGATAATTTAGATGACAACAGATCAACTATTGGATTAATATCCAAAGATGAACCTTGTGATGAAAGAAAATATCCACATTTTCAGATATTGGATGACATTAGCAAACTGGCTGACCCAGACGGAATTGTGTTAGAATATACTGGAGTCAAAACAGAGGAAAAGATTGAAAAAATTCGCAAAGAATTTGATGGTCCTATTCTAGTTGAGGTAGATGAATATTTCTCATACTATACAGCAAAATTGCTTGAATTAGGTATTGATGGGATTGTAGTGAACACTGACGATATCATAAAAAGCGAAAGATATAAGGGAAAACATGCAATTGCAGTCATACACGATGCAAAATTAGCAATAAACGAATTTTATAGAGGAAAGGAAAATGACGGTGCCTGCTTAGTTGTTGCAGGCGATGTAAACAATGCAGGAAAGATGGTAAAAGCGGCAGGATTGGGTGCGGATATTATTGGCTACGACACCAGTCTTTTAATTGCTAAAGTTGGTCATTATTCAGAGAATTTCTTTGACGAAGAAATTACAGCACAAAAGATTTTCAACCATATGATTGCCACAAAAAGTGAATTAACAGGTATTCCTGCAGCCGTTGGATACAGTGACTTTCATAATTTATCTCCCAGTGACTTTAGAACATCCAGCATCAAGGCAAGTGTCCAAGGAAATATTCCTTTGGAAGGTGTAGATAAAACCTATAGAAACATGGTTGAGGAAATATTAGAAGAGCATGTCAATACAAAAAATATTTCAGTTAACCAACAAGAAAGACAGAAAATCATTAGCCTGATAATGAAAGGGGAAAATTAAATGTGCGGAATTTGCGGACTCATGATGGATGATAATGGACTACGTCATTCTTCCGTAGGCTCAATTTTGCAAGATATGATGGAAAGTCAGCAGATAAGGGCTCAGGATGGAGCTGGAATCGCGATATTTGACAAAAGTAACGCACAAGATTCTTTCAAAATAAAAAATTTCAGAAAAGAAGAAACATCCGATTATATCATTAATGAGGTTAGAACCTCATCAGAAAATGTATCTGAGAATTTGCAAAAAATGAACCAAGATCCTGAATGTCACTTCTTTAGCTTTGAAAACGAAATGACAATAATCAAGGAAATTGGATTAGCTAAAGACCTTGATAAAAAATTTGGCATACGAAAAATGAATGGCTCTCATGGCATAGGCCATCTGAGAATTGCAACAAGCAGCAGAGTAACTCCATACAATACTCATCCATTCAGCACTACAATCCTACCTGACATTGCAATAGTTCACAATGGAGAGATTACAAATTATAACCTGTTGAAAGATTCATTGGAATTGGAAGGATTTACATTTCATACAGATAGTGACTCAGAAGTTATCGCCGTTTTTCTAGCAAGCAGAATTCTCAAACATGGAGACATAGAAAAAGCACATCGGGAATTTGTAGCAAAGGCCGACGGTCCCTTTACTTACATAGCTGCCACTTCGGATTCGATTGCCATTGTACGGGATAAATTTGGGACAAGGAAAGGGATCATAGGATATAATCCCGGAACTGATGATCATCCTCCATTTTGGGCAATGGCAACTGATTTGTCGGCACTTGATGTGGTAGGGGCCACAACAAAAATAGAGACACCTCATCCCGGGAAACCAAGAATCTTTTACAGGAATTAAAATGTACACGCTGGATATTGATGAAATAAGGGCCTTGGCAAATGATGCCACCTCTACAAGTTCAGATCCTAACGAATTTGATGTACTAAAGAAAAAACTACATGAAAGATTTCAAGTATCAATACCAGAAGGTTTGAAAAATGCCGCAATCGAAAAATTCGGAGATGTCTCCAGTGCCCCCATCCTTTATGAAAATCTAACAAACTCCATACTTCGAAAAAAAATTGAAGGTGGTGAAAACAACATAACCATAAAAAATCCCAGAGCGCTCTACAGAATTGGAGTCTTTGGTTTTTCAGAACCCATCAATCTGAATCTCACCATAGAGGGAAACGTGGGTAACTTTTTTGGGGCATTTTGTAATTTTAATGGAACCTGGACAGTAAAGGGACACGCTGAAAATGGCTTGGCTGACAAAGGATATTGTGGGAAATTTGTAATAGATGGTCTGGCTACTGAGCTTGTAGGACAAAATAATCAAGCCACCAATTACAGTCATGGAGTTGACATTCTAGTAAGAAGGGGCTGCATGGAAAGGGCGATGGCACAGGCAAGGGGCGGCAATCTGGTAACATTTGGGGCTGGATTCAATTCAGGACTATACATGTCAGACGGAGTTTTGATGAATTTGGGGGAACCCGGCGAATTATTTGGAGCAGGCATGGTTGGGGGCATAATATACACAAAACAAGGAACAACAACTGGCAAAGGAGCGACAATAAAAAAATTGGATGAAGGTGACTATGAAAAGATAAAAAATGTTCTAAGAACATTCGAGAGAGATCTTGACATTGCAAATTTGGATGCTTTTTCTAAAACGAATTCAAGATTAGATATCACCAACATAAAACATGAAGAGATTGACTTTAAGGACTTTGAAAAGATAGTTGCAGATGAAAATGCCGTACACTAAACTCATCTGCTGTTTTTCAAAGTTGGTTAATGACACCAAAGAAAAGAAAGTAGTTTATTTTCTGAAGTTTTTGAATATAAAGCCAGATGACTTGAGATTAAATTCCAGTCTTCATAATATCGCTATCAAGCAATTTGATTTTTTGAGCAATGACTTTTACTTCTTCAGGGATCATAGATTTCTCCAAAGTAAGATAAATTGTAATCTTTGGTAAGTATAGAATCATTTGCTGCATTTTTTCTCTAGTGATGTGAATATAGTCTGTTTTCCCGTAGGCATCATCAAAATGTTCTCTAGTATTTCTTCTCAAACCAAGCTGATTGTAAAACTTGATTCTGTTAGGATCAGGTTCCATAGGCTTTGATGCAGCTGAAGATTGGTCAAGCAAGACATTTCCCTCCAAATCTATTATGCCTAGATGAACAATTTGTGGATCAGCATTGAAAATTTCTTTTGCCAAGTTTTGAATTTTCTCATCAACCAATGCGAAACATGTTGTTTGATTAAAAATAAATGTATTGCAGATATTGTGATTTGATCTTTTTATGTTTTCACGAAATTTATCACGTCCCTATGTAATAATTTTAAAAATATCTTGAGTTTCTTCTGCTGTATGAAATTTTTTTAATTTATTGATGATTTCTCAAGATCATAATTCATAGATAATCCGAACAAAAACAAAAGTCACAACTTGTTAATTTTTTGGATTTGAATTTGTCTAAAGATCTGCTTGCTTTTTGATGTTCTTGGTCTGGTTCTCAATGACATTCTGCAACATGGACAGTGAGATCCATCCCATTTTAAGAAAATTTCGCAAACATTGCATCGTTTTTGGCCACTAGCATATCTGAATTGATGACTTCCCAATTTTGCTTTATGCCTAGTGCATACTCCTTTACAAACCAAAAGACATCACTTCTTTCTTTTTCATTTTTAGAAATTTCTCCTTGTATTTTCCGCTACGTGGTGACTGTCGTAGTCTATAATTGCAACAGGGACACCACAAACCATCCCAATTAATAAAAACATCACAGGAATTACATCGTTTTTGGCCACTAGCATATCTTCCAATACTCACAGGTTTTCTTGTTCTGTACCTGTGACAAACTCCGTTGCATGTAATTTTCATTATTTTTGCCTCAAAGTGACAAGTTCGTGAATTTTTATCTGAAAAATAAATTTCAATATTTAACACCATGAATGCCTTGAGATAGTGAAGTAACACTTACAGTGTTCAGGTTTTTCTGTAATTGAGATAGGTTTTTCTCCAAAACTTTTTGTGTAACTGGCAAAGAATTTTTCAATGAATCATCATTCTCTTTTAATATTTTATCTGCTAGTGATATTGCAGCACATGATAAACCCAGTTGATTTTTGGTTACATAATTAGTATTTTCAAAAACAGTTTTGATTAAAAATAATGCAAGAGAAGATGTTTCTTTCTCAATGGAATATTTTTTGGTCAATTTTTTAATTTCATTTAGTACGTTTGGAACAAACTTGTCATTACGCAAATCTTTTCTGAGATTCCCAGAAACCAAGTTGATTTTTATCGCACATTCATAGCAGTATCTTTTTGATGTAGATGTAGCTATGATGTCATCTTCTTCAAATAAGATATCGCATTTGACACATTTATCCTCTCCAAGATTTTCAAGCCGGTTCAAATGACCGCGAGATAAAACGTAAACATATTTGGAATTTGACAAATTGCCCCAGTGTCCTCTTCAAAATATACAAGTCGTCATCATTGAAAAAGATGACTAGTTAACAAGCATTTTACCAATAGAAGGCAATCAATGTCATCAGACTTGATCTAAGGTTATTAATCATGATGAGACAGTAAATGCAGAAGTATATCATTGGACATGAGGTTATGATATTTGTTTGTATGACATACTTTCAATGTTGATTGAGAAAATAAAATGAGCGAAAAAACAGATCAAAAAGATAGCAGTGATGATGTTGATGTGTTTACGTCAGTTGAACAAAGTTTTGACAAGATGCATAATAGCGTAGAGCGGCTGACACCGAGATACACACAGTCACTAACAAATCTCCAACAAGAGATTCATACTGCATGGAAAAACTTGACATGCTCTAGCATTTCCGTTCAGCGTCAATATGCTGAAAAGATTGGGCTAAACACAATCTCATCTGATCTTTTGACTCAAATCATCCAAAAAATGGCCGAAGAGACCAACCGTTCATTTGAGATACAAAGCAACATTGTACAGACCTTCCTTGAGATGTCAAAGCAAAACATCCAGATATTCAACGAGAATGCCACCACATTTGCTGAATGGCAGAAAAAATTCATAGATCCTACCATGAATGATACAGAAAAGGACACATGACGAAAAAACTGTTTTCAAAAGATGATGGAGTGTATCTGTGCATATTTTAGCAAACAAATACGAAGAGTCAAATGGTGAAAAATTGATCAAACTTCTTACAGAAAAATCTACAATAAAGATACTCTCATTGTTGTAGGGTGAACCAAAGTCAATATCGGAGATAGTTCAGAAATGTGATTTTTCCATCAACTCACTATGTCGTAAAATTGATGCGCTGGACATCTTTCATCTATTATATGTCTCAGTAGAATTGGACAAAAACGATAAAAGAAAACTTTACTATCAAAGCAAGATAAAATCGTTTTATTTGAAATTTGTAGATGGGGAAACTCATCTGAAAATTGTTTACAACAGTACTTTCCCCAAAAAACAAACAATGAAAACAGCCATACAAACAGCAAAAGAACGAATCCTTCCAAAATAAAGCAGCTCCATTACCTGATAATCCTCCTACTTGTGATGCGACTATTACAACATAGGTACCATCTTCCTCTGTCACAATATCTGCAGGATGATCATCAGAATGCCTAATTCCAGAATAACAAAAAACATCTCATAACTTTTAGTAAAAACTTTAACAAATATTCAATTTTTAATCTTTAATGGATCTTTTTCTGAGAGAATTGAATCAATGCCGTGCGTTTTGTACGTAGATAGGATCCGCATAATCTTAGATATGATTACGCAAGTTTAATCAATAGAATCTTGCTCTTTTTTTGCTTGATTTAGTTTTTCTTTAGAATTATTTTGGATGTAATTCTCATAAATGTAATACCAAGGATCCATATTCACACCAGCCAAATAATCTTCGATCGCTTTTCCTTTTTTTGATGATTCTATTGTCATGTTATCTCTTATCCGGAACTAATGATACTCTAAAAAGAAAAAAATAGTGGATCAACCTTCTACCCATTGCTTCTTTGTGCCTTTCTACATACTGACCCAATGTCCTTCCATTTGATCTTTGATCTTGTGCATTGAAAAGATTGTGCTTGGGATTAAGGGTCTGCCTGAAGTTTTGATTGCTTCGATTCCTAATCCTTATCCTGTCTTTTCAACTGCCATCATCACATTGATGACATCTCCTGCCTGAAATGGCATCATAGTTTGATTAACGATTACATTTTTGCTGTCTTTAGTTCTAATAACTAGACGTACATTGGAATTTGGAATGTCATGACCATTCTTACGGAACCAAAAATCGATGGAACTAGATCCTCCATTACCTGAGTTTCTACCCACTTGTGGTGCAGCGATCATTACATAGGTACCTGATGATTCGATGGTGATGTCAGCTGACCGAAAAAAGAAAAAATGAGTGAGAGTGGATATGAAATACTCGAAAACCTCAACGTTTTGGGGAAATTACAATAACTTTTTACAAATGTACTGTCGAATATTCTTGATTAACGGTAGATGTTCTGGCTGTGAAAATTTTAGATATACATTATACTGTACACATTGCAAGACCAATCCCAAGATATTGATTTCATGCTAAGGCAAATAATTTACCCAATATCTGGAATTCTTGGAATCTCAGGATTAGGATATCAGTTTTATAAAATGATTAGAAACAGAGATATTATTGTATAATCCGTCTATTCTAATTGGATTATCAAATATCTCTGGACATTTTATGGACTAGATAAGAATGATCCTCATACATTAGATGTTGCATATATGCATAAAGTAATTTTTCATTATAATTCAAAATATCAAATGGTTTACCAAGTAACATGTCACATATACAAGATTACCTAAAGGGAAACAGAATGAGTCCTGGTACAAAAAAGGTACAAGAACTGTACAAGTTATACTATTTACATACAATGGAAATGCTTATGGTATCCATGTTTATGGATATGCTCTTAGAAAAACCTGCTAAGGAATAATGGCAAGATACAAAATGTTGTTAATGGCAAAGCGAACTTAATTTATCAAAATGCGTTGATATGGTTATGATTAAAAACTACATGAAACAGAATACATAAGGAAAAACTTTGTAATGCTCAAGAAAATGTGTATAGAAACCATATGATGGAAAAGAAAGAAAATGTAACAATAACTAAAATGTTATAAAATATGGTGACGTAAAAGGTCTGAAGCCTTGAAAAAATCAATAAAAACAGAGGTTTCGAATGCTAGAGTAAACGGGAACCTTTGGGCCCATATTCTCCGGTATTCGAGACCTGCTCTTAAGCAAATGAAACATGACATTATGGAGAAAAATGATGTCTAAAAAGA
>Ga0224507_10000095_pt1 | contig 32972 bp, 28 predicted proteins | sample SF_Jan12_sed_USG_3_FD_170159 | JGI IMG/M metagenome (GOLD analysis project Ga0224507, IMG submission 170159) | Sediment microbial communities from San Francisco Bay, California, United States - SF_Jan12_sed_USGS_13 | ecosystem: Environmental > Aquatic > Marine > Sediment | place: USA... | reverse complement strand
CCACCCGCCTGCTCTGGTAGCGAACCTGTCTTTATGGAAAAAAGAAAGCGCCAGCAAAAAATAGGCCGATATACCATTATCGGCATTATCGGCCGGGGAGGAATGGGCACAGTGTACCGGGCAATTATGCCGGAAACGGAGCAGGTTATCGCGCTCAAGCTCCTCCACCCGGCAGGATCGATGATCGATTTACTGGGAATGAATAAACTGTATGAGATGTTTACTGCCGAAGCCAGAAAAATGGGGGAATTAAGTCACCCGAACATCGTTAAGGTTTTTGATCTGGATTCGGATGACGGAACTCCGTTTTTCACCATGGAATACCACTGCAACAATATCGGCTTGATGATCAACGAACAGTTCATTCTGGAGAATTCCACTCGGGTCATCAACCCCGACAAGGTAATGGATTACGGCAGCCAGGTACTTGAGGGTTTGCGTTTTATTCATGATGCGGGCATCATTCACCGGGACATCAAACCGCATAACATTCTGGTCACAGATGAGGATACGGTCAAAATCTGCGACTTCGGCATGTCGAGGAACGATGAAGATGAATCAATAGATACCGAGGGTTTAAAAATCGGTTCACCATACTATATCGCCCCGGAGCAGAATAAAAATCCGGAAAACTCTGATCAGCGCTCCGACCTGTATTCTACCGCAGTGATGCTCTACAGGATGCTTACCGGTGAACTTCCCGGCATGAAAAGCTTCCTGCTGAGCCGCATCAACCCCCTGTATGATAGAACTTGGGATGATTTTTTCATCAGGGCCCTGGAATGGAATCCTGACAGCAGGTTCCAAAGCGCCAATGAAATGGCGGCAGCACTGCTGCATCTTGAGCTGCACTGGGAAAAAAGAAAGGCCGGTACCTGCCGTACTCTGCCGCAAAAAGAAAAGGATCAGGCAGAAATCAAACACCAGTTGCGCACTTCTCCAATCAGGGTGTCTGGCTCCAAGGCACGGGAAGCTTTTGCTGTCAATGAGCTTTGGCAGCCTGTACATTACACGGATAACATTTTTGCGGAGAAGGCCGAGCTGACAGTTCCGGACAGGGCTACCGGCCTTATCTGGCAGCGAAAGGACCCGGACCTCCCGGTTGACCGTGATGAGGCAGATGCAATTATTGCGTCCCTGAATGACAACCTGTTCTGCGGGCTGTCTATCTGGCGACTGCCGACGGTCAATGAACTGCTGACTCTGGTGAATGACCCGAAGCTGCCGGAAAGTGTCTGTGCGGCAGACATGCTGCTGCTGGAACGGAACTGGTACTGGAGTTGTGACCGCCGCTCGCAGAAAACATCCTGGTATGTCAATATACGGCTGGGCTATACCGGCTGGCAGGAAAACGGCTGCCGCTATTCTGTCCGGGCAGTGGCTTCTCACCTTGTCAGATAATTCTCTTCTGAGGCTGAGGCCGCTTCATTCTTTTTTTCTTGTCTTTTCCCGCAAGCGAATACATATTCACACCGCATATTTTTTTGTTCCTTTTGCCTCGGGTAATCTATGGACACATACAATCCCTGCATCACATGCGGATCATGCTGCGCCTATTTTCGAGTCGCTTTTTACTGGACCGAGTCTGACCTGGCAACGCGAAACGGCGTACCCCATGAACTGACCGATCACCTCTGGACACACTACCTGGTGATGAAGGGAACAGACAGCAGAAATCCATGCTGTATTGCGCTGAAAGGGATAATCGGCTTCCGGGTACACTGCGAAACCTATGACCGGCGTTCATCCGTCTGCCGGAACTTTGAGCCATCCTGGCTCAATGGCGAAGTCAACGAACTGTGTGATAAGGCGCGGGCCAGGTGGGGGTTGCCCCCTCTTGAACGCGATTCCGGAAACCGGCCCCAGCCTGATAATTATCCCAAGGCTGCCTGAACACTCACGGTGAAAACGGTGATGCGCAGACCTTCACTCCAGCGGGAGTCTTCCCTGAAAAATACCTTCAGATCAGGAGACACAGTCCCATCGCCCTATTTTCTGCCGAAAACCAGTTTCCCGCCGAGATGGCCCGCCAGCCCCACCGCACCAAGGCAAATCACGTGCACCAGAAAATACACCCAGCGAACAGGAGAATCAGGAGAAGCGACTTCCGGATTAATTACCCGCCATACAATAAGAAAGGAAAGCGAGAACAACACGACAGCGCCGCAAATGATTTTGATGATGAAAACCGATGTCCGGGCTCCCTGGTAATGCTTCTGCCATTCAATCATACCTGAAAACAGGACCACCGGCATGGCCAGTAGAACAAAAATTATGTTGTAAAACGCAGCCAGTTCGAAGCTGATGACATTCAGAACATAGGCCAGCAACAGAAAAACAACGGCCGCCGGAACGATACCGTTGGGTGTATGGACCGCTATGGGATGCACATGGTTCTGGAGCATCAGGTCTGTCAGTTTGTCAAACAGAGTAGCAGACTTTGCCCCGACAGGTTCTGTACGGGCCTGCCCAGTGTCGGTCAATTCATTTTCAGCCGATTCAATGACTGCTGTTTCTGCTCCCAGCACTTCGGCCTCGAGAGTTTCTGAAGCCTCAACAACCCCTGTTATCTCAACAAATTCACTCCTGTCCGCTCCGCAGACAGGACATTCATCAGGCGGTTCATCGCCTGTATGGATGTAACCGCAGACTGTACACTTCCATTTTTTCATAGTGCTCTCTCCTTCGCCTCCTTGAACATGCCTTCTGTAGAATAGTCAGATCCCACCACCCATTCTGCTCTTAAAAAACTACTCCTGCTTTTTATCATCCTGCTTTTCTTTAACCAGCTTCCCCTCTGCCCATTCTCCCTTAATAACCTTTTCCTTGGAAACATACAGCGTTCCCTTGCCATGGGGGTAACCGTCTTTCCATTCACCTTCGTATATCTTGCCATCTTCAGTAAAGCCAGTGCCTGTGCCATTGTCACAATCACCTTCCATACATTCATCGGCAATCAGAACACCGGGAAACAGTAGACAGGAAACCGTGAGCAGGATCAGAAAACCTTTTTTCATTTTTTTTCCTTTTGTTGTGTTTTTCTCAATAGAAATTCTCATAAATCCCTCAAGAACCGGTTTTTACTATTTTAGTTGATCAGACGGAAAAATGGAAATAGTCTTGGCGATTTCTCTCTTTTGCCCAGATGCAAGTAACAATACATCCGTCTGGCAGTAAAATACGCGCCGGGATCATTACCGGAATTCTACAGTTCAAAGCTTATAAAAATTACAGTTTGAATATCTATTATCCTTGTTCAAAGTTTGGAATTCAAGTTTAGTAAAAATTATCTGACAAAATTTGAATACATTGACGGAAAAGCTGTTTTTCCACTTATTACCCTGTTGAGCGAAGTGAAAATTAAAATTTATTACACAAGGAGATTAGCATGAAGATCTATGTAGGAAATTTGTCGTACGAAGTCACCGAAGATGACTTGCGTAGTGCTTTAGAACAATTCGGGCAGGTTGAATCAGCCACCATTATAAAAGACAGGTTCAGCGGTAAATCAAAAGGATTCGGGTTCGTTGAGATGGCATCTAAAGCTGAAGGGCAGGCGGCAATCGAAGGCCTGAATGGTAAAGAACTGAAAGGAAGAGCAGTCAACGTGAATGAAGCTCGCCCTCGCACCGAAAGTCGCGATAGCAGAGGCGGACACGGCGGTGACAGAGGTGGTCAAGGTGGCGGCAGAGGCGGATATGGCGGAGACAGAGGAGGACAAGGTGGCGGCAGAGGTGGTTACGGCGGCAGAGGAGGACAAGGTGGTGGTAAAGGTGGACAAAGTGGCGGCAGAGGAGGACAAGGGCGTGGCTGATTAAGACCAAAGGGTGCCCCAGTTTCTAATCACCGACATTCAATATATATAAATATCATATAACTTTTCACCTGAAAAGCTGGTCAAGACCGACCTGAAAAAGCTCACCGCTTTTTCAGGCGGTTCAGCTCTGCGTTATCCGCTCCATATACTGTGCAGTTATTATTTCACGTAACAAGCTCGCCTTCCCCCCTGAACCCCTTCTCTCATGCAGTATCGGCCATATGAATTATTTTCTCTTCGTACAGAGGGGTGGGGTCGAGAGGTAATGGCCGGCAATATTGTATTTCCTGCGAAAAGGCCGCAGTGGGACACGATGGTTTACTGTTGAACAACCATTAGAATTCCACAAATTCAGGATCATCAGATGATCTGACGACCTGCCATTCCTGCTCGTCAGTGTTGAAATCGGCAATTTTATCAAGGGGCAGTTTCATGTACTTACCCTGGGCTTGAGCGGCGACCGTACCATCTGTGAGAAGGATCTCCCCTGTTCCCTCAAAAGTCCTTTTGGTATCTTTGGTGATCCGTCCTATAACGCGCAGTTCCTCTTCAAGAGGCACGGGCTTCTTGAACCGGACAGTGATTTCCATGGTCACTCCCCAGAATTCGTGATCATGCCTGATCATGATGGCCCGGCCAATGGTTTCATCAAGGATAGTGGACACGATGCCGCCATGCAGGCGTCCGGGATAACTCTGGTGTACTTCCCGTGGTTTAAAGATGGCCAGCAGCTCGCCATTTTCCAGCTCATAAAACGACGTATACAGGCCAAAGCCATTTTGCAGGCCGCAAACCAGACACATCTTTGAGTTGGGTTGTTTCTTCCTTATTCTATAGCGCATTACTTCTCTCCGGACCATTGAGTGCTCATTACCCGACGTGCTTCTGCCTCGACAAAAACACGTTTAACATTGGGAAAGGTATGTTTGATGTGCTGATCGATCCTGGCTATTATCATTTCAAGATCACCGGCAGGGATATCGTCCCGGAAATCAATACTGAGGTTGACAAGGATAAAGGCCGGTCCCATATGCATTGTCAATACCTCGTTCACATGTTCGACACCATCATAACCCCTGATTATTTCCCTGATGCCGTTGACCACCCTGTCACTTGCGCTTTCGCCGATGAGCAGCCCCTTGGTCTCATAGGCAAGCCAGGCGGCTGTCCCGCCCAGGATAAGACCGATGATGATGGAGGCAATGCCGTCAAACTGTTGGATACCTGTCAGCTGTGACAGGAGTATCCCGAGAAAGGCGACAATGATACCGAGCATGGCTGCTGAATCTTCGAACAGCACGACGAACATGGTCGGATCCTTGCCCCGCTGGACAGCTTCTATATATCCCCACTTACCTTTGGTCTTGGTGAATTCGGTCAAGGCAAAATACCAGGCAGCTCCTTCAAAAAGGAGTGCCAGGCAGAGAACGATATAGTTCACAACCGGATTTGCAATAGGAGCCGGATGAAAAATATGGATTACTCCTTCGTACAGAGAGACACCGGAGCCCACGGCAAAAATCATGATCGCCACGGCAAAACTCCAGAAATAGATCTCCTTGCCGTGGCCAAAGGGAAACCTGTTGTCCGGAGGTTTTTTTGCCTTTTTCATTCCATGCAGAAGAAGGACCTGGTTGCCGGTATCAACTACCGAGTGAATGCCTTCGGAAAACATTGCCGAACTGCCCGTTACGGCAGCAGCAATAAATTTAGTGACGGCAATCAGCCCATTACCTGCAAGGGCAGCATAAATTACTTTTTTTGATGACCCTGCCATTTAACCTTGCCTGGGAATATTCTCAAAAATTAACGGACGGCAAATGCACCTGTCCCACAATTTTTTTCTGAACATTTTTTTGATATTTTTAAGATTTCTTTTCAGGATACAGCCTGCAAAAAGAGGATGCAAGAAAGGAACAAAGAATCCCCATTCTTCCTCATAAGAATAAAGCGGTTTGACCGGATTGAATATCATTCTTACATTGATGTTAAAACAGGAACATTCCGGAACACAATCCGGATTAATCCAACTATCCGTCGCAGTCCTGTGCGGAACAGGCAAGCCGACAATGGAGGGTGCCATGAAAAAACTACTCTTTCCCTTTGTTTTCTTTTTTACATTATATGCTACCGCTAACGCGGCTCTGCAAACCAGAGAAATAGATTATACTTCCGGAGACACTCAGTTGAAGGGATACCTGGCCTACGATGACGCAATCGAAGGCAAACGTCCCGGAATACTCGTCGTGCATGAATGGTGGGGTCATAATTCTTATGTCCGCAAGCGTGCAGAGATGCTTGCCGGACTTGGCTATACAGCTCTGGCCGTTGACATGTATGGTGACGGGAAAACGGCTGACCATCCCGAAGATGCAGGCAAGTTCGCCGGTGAAGTTAAGAAAAACATGCCGGTCGCCAGGGATCGTTTCCGGGCAGCCATGCAAATATTAAAAAACGAAGAAACGGTTGATCCTGACAAAATCGCGGCAATCGGCTACTGCTTCGGCGGCGGCATTGTTCTGGAAATGGCCCGTTCCGGTTTTGAACTGGATGGGGTTGTCAGTTTCCACGGTACTTTGACCACCGCAAATCCGGCCCAGCCAGGAGAGGTCAAAGCCAGGGTTCTCGTCTTAAATGGTGCGGATGATCCGTTTATCAAGACCGAGGATATCGAGTCATTCAAGAAAGAAATGAAGGCTGCCGGAGTAAATTTTCATTTTGTGAACTATCCGGGCGCCAAACATGCTTTTACCAACCCGGATGCAGACAGATTCGGCAAGGGGTTCGGCCTGCCATTGGTCTATAACAGGGAGGCAGATGAAAAATCCTGGCAGGCAATGCAGAATTTCTTCAAGGAAATATTCAATTAAAATAATCCGGGTCCATAGGACTCGGATTAGCAGCTCCTTTGACAGGTTTCTGCAGATGACATTCCGTGCAATAGTATTCATTATTATGTATATATGTTGTATGTATGACATCATTACTCATACAAGGTACTTTCTGCTGGTTGATTTCGTCGGCATTAACGACACCGCTCATTGCACTTAAAATCTGTATTATCGGCGCATTAATCATCAGGAATGAAATTGATTGAAACTCGCTATTGAGAAATTAAATTTGCAAGTACGATGAGTTTCCGCTACCCGGATCGAGTGAATCCATAAAATGTTAAAATTGACTCCTTGTCTGGCAATCACTGCGTGGCACTCCCAGGGAGCAAAATACGACATACATTATAGGAAGATTTTTCTATTTTTTTTGTTTCATTTACAAACTATCCGTAAAAAAATAAAAAAGGAGGGTAACCGTGTCAGCCCGGAAAATTAAAAGCAAACACTATAAAAAACTGATAAAAAAATTCCCTGAGGTCTTAAAAGCGGTAGAAAATCTTGGGGCAACGGTCCGGGATGCCGGACCGATAGATAAGAAAACGTCTGAGCTTATTCAACTGGCGGTTGCAGCTGCGGCACAATCAACCGGCTCTGTACATTCACACACACGAAGAGCGCTGGAGGCTGGAGCAACTGAGGAGGAAGTTTATCACACCCTCCTGCTGCTCGTATCCACCATTGGTTTTCCAAAAGTTGCCGCAGCCCTTTCCTGGATCGATGATATCGAGGGCTTGAAATAAAAGAGTAAAAAACTATGCCTTTGTTTCACTTTCATCGTGGGGCAGGGTTGTCATATCCTCAGTATTCTGCAGTCCTTTTTTGAAGGAGGAAATACCTTTGCCCAGGCCCGCGCCTATTTCAGGTAATTTTTTTCCTCCAAAAATAATGAAGCATATCGCGAGGATGATCATAAGTTCCGGTGCGCCTAATCCAAACATTAAATTTCTCCTTAATTACAGAACATCAAAAAGACGGGCATGGTTTCTCCATGGAAACCATGCCCGTTTGCACATGAAATTATTTCTCGAGGGTCCTGTAGTTTTCTGCTGACGGTACTCTATCACCGTGGCAGTCCATACAGTTGTTCTGAGAAGTAATACCGTTAGCCGCAACATTGTAGAGCGGCTTATGTTTTGCCTTGTAAGTGCCGTCTGACCATGCATTCAACATACGAGCAGTTTCCATGGCGATATCAGCTGCAAGCCTGGCGCATCTTTCCGCCCTGGCATCACTCAGAAATGCTTCTCCGGCAGACCTCATCCAGCGGCCGACGGAAATATGGCATACAGGTGTTCCGGCTATAGTCATATCAGCAAGCTCTGATTTCAGGACTTTCTTGGGCGTAAAAACGGGCATTTCAGTATAAGAGTAGTAGAAGGCGATATCATTTGCCATTTGTTCAGCTACATCGGTTTCATTGGTCACCATGCCGATGATAACACCAGCACCCGTCAGGGTTCCGCAAAGAGCTCCCCATCCTGCCATCCCGCCATGAGCCCAGCGCATGGCATCAATGGGGAATTCTTTCCATTGCCCACCGGCTTTTGTTTTCAATGGTTCAACAAAACCAGCGATTACTGAAGAAGCGCACCATCTTTTAAAATAATTCTCATAGGCCACCTGACCAACTTCGGCTGGATCCAGTTTGACGTATTTATAACCTGTAGAATATTCATAAGCATCAGCTTTTCCTACCTGGCTGCCTATCACAGTAGAAGCAAGAGCCGCACCTGCAAGCACCTTGCCTGATCCGGAAAGAAATGATCTTCTGGATACACCATCATTGTCTAACATTTCGTTCATAGTCCACCTCCTTGGGGTGATTTGCGATTTTATTACATAATAAAAAAATGGTTGGCCGACCAAGCTGCTACAAAGTAGCACTAAAAAATAAAGAAGCAATGTGGTAAATTGTCGCATTTGTGGTACCTGCATTACTGAAAAACGCCGTAGCTGCCTCATCGTTTTCAGCAACGAAATGAGACCTTCCTGAGGTTGTGGGCAGATAGCTATTTTTTCTTTCGAATGTCGGAGGTCCGGAAAGGACTTTTCTTACGGGGTAGCGGAGCAGGCGGGGCAAGTATTTTTTTCTGCTTTTCGCGTCCAGAGGTTGTTTTCTCAACAAAACAGGTTTTGCCGGTAATGATATCCTGCTCTATCCAGTACATAAGCGTTGAATAGGTTGACGGCGCAGGGGTGAAAATCTGAACCTGCCTGGGTAGTATTTTCAGATTTTGTAGGCAAAAAATCTTTAGCTGCTGCATATCCTGAAGTGTGCAGCCTGGATGGGCAGCGATAATATAATAGGTCAAAAACTGTTGCAGCCCCTCTTTCCTGGTCATCATTGAAAATAAATCCCTGAATTGCAGCAGAACATCCCTTCCGGGTTTTCCCATCAGGGCAAGGACATTTCCCTCTGAGTGTTCGGGGGCAATTTTCATCTGGCCGGATACATGGTAACGCACAAGATCACGCAGGTAGGCCGTGCCGTTTTTCTTGTCCGCAAGGATCATATCATAACGGATACCAGAGGCGACAACCACCTTGCGCACCCCTCTGATCTTCCTCAGTTCCCGAAGCAGTTCGATCTGTTCGCGATGATCGATCTTCATGCTCGGACAGATCCTGGGATAGAGGCAGCGTTTTTTGCTGCAACTGCCCTCCTGCAGTTTCTTTTCGCATTCAAAGCCGTACATATTGGCCGTCGGTCCGCCAACATCATGAATAGTCCCCTTGAATAGAGCATGTGCGGCAATCTTTTCCGCCTCCTGAACGATTGACTTTCTGCTGCGCCACCTTACAGTCCGGCCCTGATGGACGGCAATGGCGCAGAAATTACATTCCCCGTAACAGCCGCGATGGGTGGCAATGGCAAAACGGATGGTCTCCAGCGCTTTCACATCTCCCCGCTGCCTGTAGTAAGGATGAAGCTCCCGTTCATAATCCAGGCTGTGGACCTTGTCCAGTTCCTCCATAGTGAGACAGTATGACGTGGGGTTCTGCACCAGGTAGCGATTGTCCTGCTGCTGCACCAGAGTCGTTGCCGTTACCGGGTCGTTGTTGCGGTAAAATGCATGAAACATCTGCCCAAAAAGATTTTTATCCGCTTTCACCTGCTGAAATGACGGGAGGATTAGGGCTTTTTCGGGGATATCAGTGGAGGCATAACACAAGCCGCGAATAGTGCGGACATCTTCTCCTTGTCTCAGTGCCCCGGCCAGCTCGACAACCGCTTTATCCGCCATGCCATAGAGAAGAAAATCGGCCTTGGCGTCAAACAGGATGGATTTCCTGATCCGGTTCGACCAGAAATCGTAATGGGCAATGCGACGCAGACTGGCTTCAATACCTCCCAGGACAATGGGACATGTGTTCTTGAAAAATTTCCTGATCAGGTTGGCGTAGACGAGGACTGCACGATCGGGTCTTCGGTTGTTTCTCCCTCCGGGGGTGTAGTCGTCGCGGTTGCGTTTTTTGCCGGAAGCCGTCCGGTTCGCCACCATGGAATCGATACAGCCGCCGGTCACACCCCAGAACAATTCAGGTTCTCCAAGCCTGGTGATATCAATATCCGAATCAACATCCGGCTGGGCAATAATACCGACCCGGTACCCGGCATCAAGGAGCACCTTACCGACAACCGCAATACCTATAAAGGGAGAGTCAATATAGGCATCTCCGGTAACCAGAATAATATCGAGTTTATCCCAGCCCAGCTGCTCTACTTCTTTTTGAGTCGTCGGCAAAAACATGCGTGAGAGTATTCCTGTAAATGGATGGAGAAATCGCCTGCGGCTCTCTCCCCGAAGAGAATAACAAATGTATAATCACGCCGCGGTTATTTTCAAGAACCCCTTCCTGCCGAACGTCCGGCCAGCCAGCCGGTAGAAAAGGCGGCCTGCAGGTTATATCCCCCGGTATCGCCCTGGATGTCCAGCAGTTCACCGGCAAGATAGAGGCCTTTTATTAATTTTGACTCCATTGTCCTCGGATTGACTTCGCGGGTATCAACCCCGCCTGCCGTTATTATTGCTTCCGTAAACGGCCGGAAGCCGGTAACATTCAGCCGGAAATCCTTGCACCATAACCGCAGTCGCCTTCTCGCACCGGCATTCACCTGACAGGCAGGAATGTCCGGTGCCACTCCTATACATTCAAGACATACCGGCACCATTTCACGCGGCAGCAAACCACGCAGGACACTCCCTATCTCTTCCCTGCGCCGGGACTCAAAGTCCCTCAGCAGCCTCACGTCCAGTTTCTGTTCATCAAGTGCCGGTTTCAGATCGATTGAAAATTCAACCTTTTTTCCGTCCCGCAAGGCATCAACCGCTTCGCCGCTCAACGTCAACACAACCGGACCGGTTACGCCAAATTCGGCAAATACCAGTTCACCAAATGCCTGCCGGTGTTTCCTGCCGTTAATAAACATACTGACAGCGACATTGCGCAGGTTCAGCCCTGCCATTCTGCCGGCGGTTTCTCCTGAAGTTTCCAGTGGAACCAAAGCCGGCCGCACAGGAATTATATGATGCCCGGCAGATGCCGCCAGCCGGTAGCCATCGCCCGTTGAACCGGTTGCGGGGTAAGAGGCGCCGCCTGTGGCCAGGATTACGGCGTCAGCCCTTATTTCAATGTTGTTACAGAGTACACCCCGTATTTCCTTGTCCTGCAGGAGCAGTTCCTCAACTCCTGCGGATCGATTTACAGTCACATTGCACTGCTCAAGCCACCTGACAAACATATCAAGTACGTCATAAGCCTTTCCTGAAGCAGGAAAAACACGCCCACCTCTTTCCGTGACAAGTGTTACACCCTGACTGTTGAAAAAATCCATGAGTTCCGCGGAAAAAAACTGTGAAAATGGTTGCCGCAAAAACTTTCCAGTTTTACCGAAGTGATCAATGAAATCAGGAACATCGGCAATATTCGTGATATTGCAGCGGCCTTTACCGCTGATGCAGATCTTGCGGCCCGGTTTGTTCATTTTCTCCAGCAGAATCGTATCCGAACCGGCCAAAGCTGCCTGCCCCGCAGCCATCAGCCCGGCAGCTCCCCCCCCTACCACTATAACTTTCCGGCCAGCCATCAGGTAAGCTCCATCAGGACTGTACGGCAATGTCTGATGACACCTCCGGTCTGTTCGGGAAGAAAACAAACGACCCCATCCCTTCCGCCGGCATCGAGTCCGATCTGCTGCAAAACCTTGCCGGACATTTCCAGAAAAACAGTGTGTTTGAAAAAGCTGCTGCGGCTCTGATGTGTAAACAATCCCTCCATATTCTGTGGCAGCTTCCTCCACATTTCATTGCGCAGTTCAGAAAGAGGGGCAGCTGCAAGAAAATCGGGCAGGAAGCGGTGGCCGCAGCGCAGCCAGTCATATTTCAACAGTTCCCTTATGATATCTCTGTCACCCCTCTCTTCCGCCATCTCACAAACAATACGGGTCAGTAATTCCTGGGTAGGAGATAAATCCGCATAAGGGCTGCGCTGGCTGACTTCAAGCAGGGCCTTAAAAAAAAGGTACGGCTCTTCATTCCTGTCGCGGAGATACTGCCAGAGGCTTCGAAAATAGCGGTTATTGTAAAAAGCCTCGACGCATTCACCGAATGCATGCAATGTCCTGAGTGCCTGGTGATCGAGCCAGCAGTTGGCCAGAATCTGATACGGCGGCTGTTCGCAGTAAATAAGTCCAAATTCCCGGGCATCATTGCTGATTGCTGTCCCAGGCAACACCTTGAGCAGTCCCATCTGGATATAGTGCGACTCAAGGGAATAAACCCGGTTAAAAGAATCCCGGAAGCTCTCTTCCGTCTCATGGGGCAGCCCCAGGATTAAATCAACATGGAGGTGAATATTATCAAAACCGGCCAGCCTGATTATATTCGCTGCTGCCGCATCAATATTCATATTCCGGTTGATGGCGGCAAGGGTCTGCTCATTGGTTGACTGGATGCCGATTTCAAACTGAAAACGATCCAGGGCAACTGTTTTTAAAAAAGTAAACATTTCCTCAGTAAAGCGGTCAGGCGCTATCTCGAAATGAAATCGTGTCTGTCCAGGATGAGATGCAAGGTAGCGCCAGATCGTTAGAGCCCGTTCAGGGTTGTCGTTAAACGTCCGGTCGACAAATTTGATTATTTTCGGTTGATGCTCAAGGATTGCGTCTAATTCCCGCCGAACCTGATCAACGTTTTTATGAACGACGCCTTTACTGACCGATGAGAGACAATACGAACAATGAAACGGGCATCCCCTGGAAGATTCGTAATAAATCTGCCTGTTCCGAAGACTCTCGGAAAAATCCTCGTCCCGGTAAGGTGCCTGAAAAGGTCGACCCGATTTTGCCGGGTAAAAAGGCTTGAGGCTGCCCGCCTCCAGATCATCATAAAAATATTCAGCAACGCCTTCGATCTCACCGTCCACAACCGTGCAGGTCCCTGGGAGTTTTGTCATAGCGGTTGCCTGTGGACCACCGAGAATTATCGGCAGGCCCGGCTTAACTGCTGTCAGATCACCTATCAAACGACTGATATAGGATGCATTCCAGATATACACGGAAAAAAACAGGGCGTCGGCAGTGCTGCCGGAGATTTTGAGCAGGGTTTCATAATATGGATCATTAATCGTCAGCTGGCTGAGAATTGTCTGGGATTTCGGGAGATATTTACGCAACGCATTGCGCACATAAAACAGGGCCAGGCAGGAATGCGAATACCGGCAATTGAACCCGATGAGATGATATTGCAAAGTTTGTCCTAAGAAAAATTATGCGTTTGCTGTTTATTTCAGGCTCATCATACTGACCCCGGCAGGAGGGGGCAACATTTTCCTCAGCTACCCTATTGGTTTCTTGCCACCGGAATATTAAAAAACTAGGTTAGGAAAGAAGGAGCAAACGGACTATAATGAAAGCGGACAGAATGAAGTTATCCGCATATCGTCTGCATTAAGTTGTATAACCAATATTATTTCTATCACTGGAGGCTGAAGAATGGCGATCAAAGTGAGCAAGTATATGGCCAGTCAGGTGATTTCAATATCACCGGATGTTGGGGTCAGGGAAGCTTTTTTCATCATGAAAGAAAACGCAATCCGTCACCTGCCCATTGTTGACGAAAACAGAAAACTGATCGGCATCATCAGCGACAGGGAACTGCGCAGGCCCAACTGGGTTGACGAAGCGCATGATATTTCCCATGTATATTACCTTGACAACACAATGCATGTCAGGGATGTCATGATTAAAAATGTGCTTGTTCTGCATACTTATGACACCCTATCCAAGGCGGTCTCCCTTCTGCTGGATCATAGTATCGGCGCTGCCCCGGTTCTGGATAAAACAGAGGAACTTGTCGGCATGCTATCCTCAATAGACCTGCTGCGGGCACTTGCAGACATGATTAAAGAACAGAAAACCAAAAAGAAAAAAAAATAGCTTGCTCGGGCAGGAATATCTGCCTGAGCAATATTACCGGGACGAGCCTGCCGAATTGTTTAATATAGCATCACCAATGCATGCTCATTCCGCATGTCAGGTGTTCTATCGAACCCGGCAATCTGCCGTAACCCCTCAAACAATCAGTTCAACCTGATTGCCGTGGCGGACACACCAGAGTAAAAACTATTTAATTACAAGTATCCTAAACAGGAAATTCGAATAAAAAAATGAATAGATACGAAAAACCGAGTCAACAAAGCGTCTTTCACTCCCTTGGTCCCGACACTGTCATCACCCTGGTGGAAAAGGCCCTGGCTATTCGCTGCACCAATCTCTGCCGCCCCCTGGCAAGCTATATTAACCGGGTCTATGAAATTGAACAGGAGGATCATACAGGTTTTGTTGTCAAGTTTTATCGCCCGGACCGCTGGTCACTCGATGCATTGCTGGATGAACATGCTTTTCTGCTTGAGCTCAAAAAGCAGGAAATTCCGGTCATAGCCCCACTTGCTTTCCAAAACGGAGAAACGCTGGGCATCTATAAAAACATACCATTTGCCGTTTTTCCTAAATGCGGCGGCCGCAGTTATGACGAATACACCGATGACCAGTGGCTGGAACTGGGAAGACTTCTGGGACGCGTTCATGCTGTCGGGGCTGTTCAACTACCCAAAGACAGAATCACCATGAGACCTGACAAATCAACCAGGGACCAGGTGGACTATATTTTGCGGACAAATTTAATACCGCCAGACCTGACCGATAAATACAGAAAAATCACAGACAGTCTCATCGGTGAAATCAATCCGATGTTTGAAAATACTGAGATGATTCGCATCCATGGCGACTGCCACTTTGCCAATCTCATTTATCGCCCCGGTGAATCTTTTTATATAATTGATTTTGACGATATGGCTCTCGGTCCGCCGGTGCAGGACTTCTGGATGTTGCTTCCCGATTATATGGAGGACTCGTATGCTGAAATCGATATTTTCCTGGAAGGTTATGAAACTTTTCGGAATTTTGACCGGCGCACCCTGCGACTCATCGAGCCGCTGAGAGCCATGCGCTTTATCCATTATACGGCCTGGTGCGCCCACCAGGTTGCCGAGGACGGAATATCATATGCGATACCTGATTTCGGCACGCGCGAGTACTGGCAGCAGGAAATGAATGATCTTGCCGACCAGCTTGGCAGAATCAGGAAAGCTCCCAATCACACAGGCAATCTTCTCTAATACTCCGCGCTCAGCGGGAGACAGCATTTTTTATATTTTCTGCCGCTGCCGCAGGGGCATGGATCATTGCGGCCGGTTTTTGCCCCGGTCGTCGGCTTCTCCTGCAGGATATCCCCGTTAACATAGAGCCATTGCCCGTCCTGTCGGACAAAACGGCTTTTTTCGTGCAGACACCCTGACTTTCCGGAACTGGTAAATCGCGCAATAAATTCTACAGTCCCCTGCACGTCACCTGGCCCGCCGCCCTCTGCCGATACGATTTCAAGTCCGGTCCAGGAAATATCTTCCTGCAGATTGAATTTGCCTGAGCGCGGTCTGGTCGTTGGATGCCAGGACCGGAGGAGATGATCAACATCTTTTTTTGTGTAGGCCGTATAGCGCGACCGCATCAGGGCTACGGCTGAATCCGCCAGCATACTTTCATTCAGATACCGACTGCAGCACTTTTTATATTCCTGCCCTGATCCACACGGACAATCAACCATTATCACCCTTTCCACTGTTGGCAGCGAGGGCTTGCTCGTATGCACTTCTCGCTGTCTGACCGAAGCAGGCAAAAATCACTTTTTCCAGATCAGGATTGTTGATCAGCGATTTCTGCACTTCTTTTACGGCAATTTCTGCTGCGCTGTCCATGGGAAATCCGTATGCACCGGTACTTATGGCCGGAAAAGCCAGGGTATGTATGTTATGTTCTTTTGCCAATGCCATGCATTTCCGGTAACAGGCGGCAAGAAGTTCCGCCTCGTTCCTGGAGCCTCCGTACCAAACCGGGCCCACCGCATGAATAACATAACGGGCCGGCAGGTTGTATCCCCCGGTTATCACAGCATCACCTGTTGCACAGCCGTTTAATGCTGCACACTCCTTTTTCAGTTCAAATCCTGCTGCCCGATGGATAGCTCCGTCAACTCCGCCTCCTCCCTGCAAACCGCTATTGGCGGCATTGACAATCGCATCCACCTCCAGCGTTGTAATATCCGCTATCCTGATTTCTATCCTGACATCAGCCGTCATGTTCCTTTTCTCCAGATTGATTCTTCATATACCCCTGCGCATCCGGGATGCCTTCAGTGCAAGGAACACCGGCCTGGCAGAGCCCGCAGGCATATGTATCAAGGTTATACCTGTCATGAATATATTTATTCATGGTTTCTTCCGTATACTGCATACAGCGCTTTTTATCATGACCCTTTTCGCTGATGGCATTGACAGGGCATCGCGAGATACATTCCCGGCAGGTGTCATGTGTATAATGGAGACAGTAAGCATGATGATCGGAATAGGGCCTCGGGCTCGGAGGAATATCAAGCAGGGCAATAACGGAACCCACCCGGACCGCCTTGCCGACCAGAGTGATCAGTCCGTCACAAAGCCCGAATGTACCGAGTCCGCCAGCATATGCCGCGTGACGCTCCGACCAGTTTGAACAGGGTGCATAAGGCCCCTGATCATACCGGCTCCAGAAGGGAGATAAAATCGGCGCCAGGGCTGGTATACTTCTTTCTCTCAGTTCCTCGACCACCATGCGCCGGAGGGCATTGTTGAAATCCTCACCAAAAGATCTGGTCCTTGCCCATCTCTCTGAAGGATATCTTTTCTGCTCAGCCTGCTCCGTTCTCGTCCTGAGGGTTGAAGGGATAATCCAACTTATAACAACCAGGTCTTTCGGATTCGCCCCTGACCCTGGAAATGTTTTTTCAAAAAGTTCACAAGGTGTGCAGTAAAAACTGCCGATATGGTCCTTGAAGTTCTTATAAACAGGATCGGCACCATTTGAAAAACCGACCAACGGCCTGTCAAAAGCCTTTTCATGGAAAGGCAGCCCAAGGGTGTTGTCCCGATTTTCAACAGTAAAATTTTCAATAGTTTCGACCAGCCACTGCCAAGGCATATTTTTACGCATAATAATGCATCCCCTACTTCTTTTACTGGTAGTATAAGTATGTTTTCGTGTAAAATAATATCATAAGAAACTAAGAAACATACAATTAATAATAAAAGTTACCATTAAAGGGTTGACAATTAGAAAAAACTGACCAACTTAATATTAAACTAAGAATTTTATTAAAAGTAGACTGGAGGAAGAGAATGGTAAAATACAAAGGACCAAAAAAAGAAGCGCTGGCCCTGGAAACTTTTGTGAAATTGATGCGAAGCTCGAACACAATTTCGGCAGAAGTGAATAATTACCTTGCCAAAAACAAGTTAACGATGAGTCAGTTCGGGGTGATTGAGGCACTATACCATGTTGGCCCAATGTATCAGCGTGATCTTGCTGAAAAAATACTTAAGACCACAGGAAACATCACCACAGTTATCGACAATCTTGAAAAGCGTAAACTGGTTGAGCGTCAGCGTGAAATGAAAGACCGTCGGTATTTTAAGGTTGTCCTAACCCCTTCGGGAAAAAGACTGATCAAAAAGATTTTTCCCGACTACGCGGCACAGGTTGAAAAATCAATAAACAGGTTGACCACGGCCGAGCAGAAAGATCTCGGTAGGTTATGCAAAAAGCTGGGTACGGGTAAATAGTATATACTGCCTTGACCGCAGGGATTTTAATGTGACCAGTAATAAAGTGCTGAAAACCGGCGGGTTGCCCACAAGCAACAAGGTCAATTTATAACTGTAAGGAGAAGCCGCCCTGCAAAAGGAAAAAATTGACCCCTTCGATAACAATTCATGAGCATGGGAGGACGCGGATTAATTTTTTATGTCGTCGGCAGTCCTGTCATAGGCATAATCCGGAACAATTCTACTTAAACCTGTTCTTGTAAACCAATAAGACTTTACCTCATCTTAAACTTATCATTTTTGGGTTATTTTTTAATAAGTAAATCAGTTTGAACATCAGCTATCCTTTCGGTATTCTATGTCTATTCTTAGACGTTTCCTCATCATTCTCCAGATCAAGTTATCGGATAAGAAGAAATTTAGATATCTTCACTTCGCAGGTTTTCGCAGAGAATCTCCAGATTTGTGAAAATGTAAGTAGGTATAGCTTTGCTGTAGCAATATTAAATGTTTTGAAAAAAGTATTGCCCGGCTTTATGAGCAGGGAGCAAGGTTAATCGGCATCAGGCAATACCTTCGCCGGATGTCTGGGTCTTCGCATAATTGCCTTTGCGGCTTATGGTCACTTACTTATATTACAGTTAGAGCAGCTTTAGCCATCTCGGTGGCTGCTGTACGGGATTTTGCACTGATAATGATGCGATCCCCGCCTTTTTGCGCCACTATTATGTGCAAATAACCATCATTGGAAGCGTAGTAGGCTGCAGCGTCTGTAATACCGTCCACAGGTTCGGGTATTCCAAAAGGGGCTTGGTCACGCTCAATATCCTTGCGTATTTCTTCGGCTAGGGCTGCAGAACTTTCAACAGACTTGAGTCCGGGATAGTAAATGACACCGGTTGTGCTTTCCCAATTGTCAGTTTCAAAACTGCAGCTTGTAAATGTACCCCTGTCGCGTAATACTACATTGACTATGGCTACTCCCGATATTTTCTCAACCTCGGCTTTAGTCATAAGATCACAGGCGTTGCGCAGCCTCTCAGTCGAGTTTCCAGCCCCCTTGAGCGAATCTTCTTTTCCGGAGCTTATGCAGAAGGTTGACAGCAGAACGCCCAAGGCAATAAATACAATGATAAGAATACTACGGTTCATATATATCTCCTTCGTGCAATGATAAAAATTTGCTTTATATGACAATATTTATTGTTATACACAATTGCATCAAACAGTACATTCTTAGGGAGAAGTGGAAATGTTTGAACCCCTAATTTCTTGGACCGCTGCGATAACAACTTCTGCTGCCTTGTCAATTTGTTCAATTGTGGTCATCCTGCCGACACTAAACCGTAAGGTGCCTTTGGCCCACTCTTCCTGAACGTCCATTGCTTTTAATACATGAGAAATATGTAAAGTATCAGAATGACAGGCAGCACCAGCTGATACCGCTACATCATCAGCAATCTTCTTGAGAATCCTGTTAGCTCCCAACCCCTTAAAAGAAATGTTTAATGTATTTGGCAGTATCTGCTCGGGGTGTCCATTAAGTTTAACATCTGTAACATCACTGGTAAATTTATCGTAGAGCCTGTCCCTCAACATTTTCATTTCCGCCATATGCTTCTGCAGGTTTATGGATGCTAATTCACAAGCCTTGCCAAGACCAACAATTTGCGCAACATTCTCTGTGCCAGCTCTCCGTCCTCTTTCCTGACCTGCTCCATGACAGAATTTCGCTAGATTAATGGGGTAACGAACATACAATGCACCGACACCTTTAGGTGCATAAAGCTTATGCCCGGCAAGGGACAGAAGATCAACACGAAGTTCATCAACGACCGTCGGTATCTTGCCTATAGACTGGGCAGCATCTGTATGCATGACAATATTATATTTTTCGGCTATTTCACCAATTTCAGCTATGGGCTGAATTGAACCTACTTCATTGTTGGCATGCATGATACTGATCAGAATTGTCTCAGAACGAATAGCCTTCTTGACATCATCAGTATTAACCACACCTTCGTTATTGACCGGCAAAATCGTAGTCTCAAAACCAAATTCATCTAGGGATTGACATACTTCCAACACGGCCGGATGTTCAATGGCAGAAGTTATAATGTGCTTTCCCTTATCCTTCATTGCCAATGCTATCCCTTTAATAGCGTGATTATTGGCCTCAGTGCCGCCGCTGGTGAAAATTATTTCTTCCGGAGAACATTGAAGTAAGTTGGCTACTTGTTCTCGCGCTTTCTCAACTGCACGCTTTGGCTCTATTCCATACCAATGACTACTGGAAGGATTACCAAAATTTTCCTCATTAAAGGATTTCATAGCTTCTACTACTTCATGGGCGCAAGGCGTTGTACCGTTATAATCAAGATAAATTGGTTTTTTCATATGAAATATCCTTATCTTTTTGATCTGCTGTTCCGTTGAAACGAGCCCCAAAATTTTATTTCTATCTTAGCTGAGTGTCCACTGTTACTGGACCACTTCAGAGCAGTTCAATCCTAACCCATAAAAAGCTTAGCTGACAGGGAGTTCAATCATCTAAAAGTATCTGAAAAATTGCCGGTAAAAAATGTATGCCATGCTCAACATTTATAGTAAAGGGGGCAAGCGATCTAGAGGCTCCAAAATAGTCTGTAACAGTAATTGTAATGGGACCGTGGTGACCAATATGCTCCTCAATTGGAGTACCTGATAATGCACCGGTTGCTGTATTGAAATTAATCCACACAGGTTTGCCAGCAACAGAAAAAGTTATGAGGTCACCGTCTGGGTCAAAAGCAATCGGAGTAAGATTGAATGGAGTGCCGACTGTTACGGTCGTATCTTTTATACCTGAAATACTTGGAGCCGAATTATTAACAGGAATAAGCTCAACATTTCTACTCGTTGACCCACCTCCAGGTACATAAATTGTAAAGGAAGCTGACTTGTACCCGCTTTTTGAAATTGAAACGGTGTGCGATCCTGATTCGACAGCAAGGATATAGGAGCCGTTTGACTGGCTCAGGCCACTGCCACTGTCTGCTTTCAGTGCCGCACCAGCCAGTCCATTCCCTCCAGACGTTACTTTCCCGGTCACATAACCCGGCAGAGAAAAAGCACCAGGAATATCGACACTTAATTCATACCAGACATTTGATCCCCAGTAATCGACCGCATTTGTGAGCCTGACGTAGTAGATGCCATCAGCATCGCAGGTCCACAGCAAATATTCTTCATCACCAGGTCCTGTTTCATTGACGATTTCGATTCTATCACTCCCGTTAGCAGCAAAAAGTTCGATGACTGGATCACAGATCAGAATCTGTGGATTGGCAACTTTAATCTTGTACGTTTCGCCTGCTAAAGCGTAGAACTGACCCCAATCCTCGTCGTCGTTTTCATGAAACGTATGATTCTGAGAAGTATGATAGTTGAGGACAACTACCTGTGCCTGGGAAAAGTTGTTGTCCGGTTCAAAGGCATCTGGCACAATGGCCGCCAGCAAAATATTGCTATCGAATGATCCGGCAAGAAAGACCAGGACAGCAAAGAGGACAATAATTTTTCTCAGGAAACAGGTTGTTTCTGTAATCATATCTACCAGCATTCACGCTTATTCTTCGGAAAGGAATTGTCGGTTTCCCCATAGTTGATCCGCCGACGGATAATCGTTGTAAAAGGTTGATATATAATGGTGGTCCCGGAGCCTTTTCTACATTTTACATATTCAATATTGAACCACATAATTTCTATTTGACAACAAGCGATGTTTTTGGTTGCGAATAGATGCCATGAGCATCCTCGGCATAAAAATTAACGATGTAGGCTCCTGCTATATCGAAATTATCATACTCTCCTTCGTACACCCCATTGTCGTAAGGGTCTGTTAGTTCTACGGTAGGGATGTCTGTAACTGTAAGGTCACCTTGGTGAGGATTGAAGTCCGGTCGGACAATTTCGGCCCACACCCTGACAACCGCATCACCATCCAGATCGTAGACGCTCCGGGCCATAAGGGTTGCGCTGGTTGATCCACCAAGTGTCGGGTTGACAGAAACTATCCCGACAACCGGCTTGGTCAAATCGCTTGAGTATTGGCGGCGCAAAGCATAAATCGTTCCCTCGATATCTTGCAGGGCAACAAGGTCGTTATCTTCATTGGCGGTACCGTTGCCGTTGGCGTCCAGTTGAGGCGTCTGATAGAACGCCATGATTGATGATGCCTCGGTAAACGCCTCGGACAGGTTGGCCTTATTCCCTGTCTTGCCCGCCAGGGTTGACCAGAAGTGGTAGGAGAAAGAGTGTTTAGGCTCAAGGAAGTAGGAGACCTGGTTTGCGCTGCTGCTAGTTATGATGATCCGATCCTGAGCACCCCTCGATGACTGTAAAAGAAAGAGTATTGCGGGTAGAAATGCTTTTCCTGATCCATTTCCTTGGGCAATGGTTCCCTGAGGAGCCTGAGTTTCCGGTACTGTGAACTCCGGATTGCTTACCTGGCTCGAACTCGCCTCGTGAAAGGAAACCTCCTGGTTTTTTAGACTTGATAACAAAGAACTTTTTGCACTGCTGACGGAAGAAGACGAGGAAATAAAACTGCCTGATTTACAAGCATCATAGATGAAGACCACCTTGCCGTGCATGGTTTCCTGAAGGGTATCCAGCCAGGTGTCCAGTTCGGAGGCAGAAACATTCTGCATGTCTTCGCCGCCTCGTATTTGAAACTCTTCTCTGGCCCCATGATCAACAAGATAGAGAAGCAGACCGCTGGTTTCAAGGTCGCCTTTTGCCCATTGGGTAATAGCATACTTGAGGTTGTCCTTGGTGGCGGAGCCATCCCTTCCGTGAACGCTCAACTCATCGGTCAGGTAGTAGATATCTTTATCCAGATACCCCTGATAAATCAAGCTTTCATAGGCATAACCGGCGTACGCTTTGGTTTCCTCCCAGATGTCACCGCTGGCATCTGGACCGCCGCCAGCAACGATAATCGCCTTGGAGGTAAACAGGTTGATTTCATTTGTAAAGGTAACGGCACCGAGCAGTTCATCGTGCTGTTCACTGTTGAACACCCGGAAAATGTAATTGCCTTCTATTGGAGGATTCGGCAAGGTGGCAGTGATCTCGGTAGGAGTGTTTACGGTAAATGATGTTAACTCGACTGGAATGGGAACAATAGTCAAGCCGGCACTGTCGTCAGCAACATAGGCAATATTACCAATTACCCTGACATCATTAGCAAAACCTGGTGTATCGACTGAACCGATAAAAATAGGGTTTTCCGGGTCACTTATATCTATAGCATGTATACCGTTCCTGAAATCGGCAACAAAAGCTGTTTGATTGATAATAAATATATCTTGTGCCCACCCAGGAGTATCAACTGAACTTTTTATAAAAGCATTTTCAGGATCACTTATATCAATCACTTGCAGGCCGGTGTTATTGACCATATAAGCAATGCTGCCGACAACACTGACAGCTTGTCCCCCACCTCCAACAGACTTGATCAGGTTGAGGTCTCCTGGATTGCTGACATCAACAATTTGAAGACCTCCCCATCTCGATGCGACATAGGCTGTACCTCCAATGACACTGACCTCTTTGGCAGAACCAATATCAATTGAACCTATAATAAAAGGGTGCTGTGGATTATTAATATTAATAATTTTTAAAACTCCTGAGAGATCGTTTCCTGCATAGGCTGCCAAATAAGCCTTGTCGCCGACGACATCAATACCGTTGGCATAAAAACCTGCCACCTCAGCAGTTCCGCTGAGGTTAGGTTTTGTAGGGTCGCTGACATCAATGATCTGCAGGCCACCTGAATATCCTGCTGCCAAATAGATCTTGTCGCCTACAATTTTCAGATCCTTCGCGAAACCGGATGTGTCAAGTGAACCAATAATAGACGGATTGTGAGGATCGCTTACGTCTATTACCTGTAGCCCGCTCAAGTCATCTGCAACGTACACAATGGAATTTGCTATAGTGACACCGTTGGCTTTTCCCGGGGTATCAAAAGATCCAATCAAAACCGGATCAGATGGGGTAAAGTTAACATCAATTAAAAGTAAACCACTGTTGCCGTCAGACAAATATATTATATCATTAAGTAATGTTACCCCTCTGGGTATACCTGATGTGGCAACAGAACCGATTAATTTTGGATTTAGGGGGAATTGGATTTTAATAATCTGCAGACTTCCATTGCCGTCGGCGATATAGGCTATGTTACCCTCTAAGACGACATCTACTGCATTGCCGATATCAACAGTGTTTTTCAGTTTCGGAGATACAGGATCACTGATGTCAACAATCTTTAAGCCCCCTGAGGCATCAGCCACAAACGCCATATCATCCTGAATGGTTAATTTGTTAGCTGATGTGTAATCCCAGTCAGCAGTTCCAATGATACCTGGACCTGTCGGATCACTAACATCAATAATCTTAAGACCGTACGAGTAATTACCTGTAACATAGGCTGTCGTACCAACAACCATTATATCCCTGGCCTCACCAGCATAACTTAACGCACCTGCAAATGATGGTATAGATGAGTTTCCAAGGCTGAAAACCTGAAGCGTGCATGTGTTTGTTTCAATGTTGTCACTTACAACGTAGAGATTATTGTTCATGGCTGCAACAGCATGTGCATTGCCAGGAGTGTTAACTGAACCGACAGAAACAGGGTTGGTTGGGTCAGAAATGTCAATAACTTGCAGGTATCCATGACTATCGGCTACGAAAGCAGCCTGGCCAACAATTTCAATTTCTTCAGCATAGCCAGGCGTATCCTCGGTGCCAATGATCAATGGAACCGTAGGGTTGCTGACATCAACAACTATCAGTCCATTGTTGCCGTTTGCAACATATGCAATATTACCCCTGACTTTGATACTGTTTGTCCAATCCGTTAAATCGACTGAACCGGTAATGTTGTGTTTGTCCCCGCTGTCTATATACGTTGACATTCTGGTATCAGCATCAAAACCTTCCCCTGTAACTTTCACATTATTCAATGTCTGCCCAATTTTAACGAGGCTCGGATAAACGCTGTCAATTTGAATCGGTGAACCAGGAAGGGCAAAATCAAGCAAAGTTGTTTCACCTTCTGAGACGCTGACGTTATATATTTTTTGAGTTGTATATCCTATTGCAGATGCAGTGATTGTATAAGGACTGCCGGCAGTATGTGCCATCTTATAGGCCCCATTACTTTCAGTCACATCGGTTGACCCTTCCGAACTGCTTACAATACCTCCTGAGATAGCAAACCCAAATTCATTCCTTACAAATCCCTGCAAGGTTCCATATGCCAATGCATTACCGGTAAAGGACCAAAGGGAAAGGTTGAGAACTGTTAAAAATATAACTAGCCTGAGGGAGATAATCTTTTGAACAGTTATTCTCCTCACATTTCTGTTCCTGGCAAAATGGGAAAAACAGAGATCCATATCTGGCAGTTCAATAATTATTTAATGGCAACACTTGTCATCCATTTTCTTCAGCAGATAAAATTTTATCCTTTTCAAGGATTTATTCCTTCATTAGTAGATTATATTTTTTCAAGAATACAAAAGTCAAACTGGAGGGAATATCCTTTGGCAATTTTAACTTTTCTGTTGAGGAAATGATTGTAGAAATCGTAATTATACGTAACAAGCTGCCCTGTCGCAGAGAAGGTCAGCTTGATAAGGATTTCAATTTTTTCGAAGTTAATACTGGCAACCTCCACCTCTCTGATGAAATGACAGATTGAGCTTTATCGTAACAATCTCCGGAGGGAATGAAAATTCTCGCCGACTGGATGTTCGCAGACTATTTCCATATTGGGAAAAGAGAAATTTGTGAAACATAAGCTGGGTCAATATTAACATTTAATCCTTCTGGCTACTTTTGTTCTCCAGGTTTTCCAATTCTATAATCCCTTTCAACTCTCCATGCTCGTGGGCTGAATAATTTCATTAAATATTTTCTTCACCAAAACAGCATTATCGCCGCGGCCACATTGTGGCATTTTCCCTTGTTCCTGTGAACAAGATTATGATATAATTATTAAAATAGAATGTTATTCTGTAATATCCTTTAATGGAGACCAACTAATGGAAAAGAAGCAATCCGTAGTCAAACGGACGCTCTTTTCTTGGGTGTCATCAAGCAGTCTTAAGCTTCAAGCCTCTCTCATTTTAATTGCGATAGTTATGGTGGTTGTCTGTGTATTTCCCCTGGAAATGCAGAAGAGGATTGTCAATGAGGCCATCATCCTCAAAAAATTTGATCTTTTGCTCTTCTATTGCCTAGGCTATTTTCTTGCAGTCTCAGCAGCCAGTGCGTTGAAGTATCTCTCAATCATTATCCAGACACAGATAAGCCAACAGGTCATGGCTGAAATGAGAAAAAAACTCTACAGCCATATTATCAGTCTCCCACTTGATTTTTTCCGAAAGACCCAACCGGGTCTGGTGGTTAACTCGTTGGTCGCTGAACTCAATGTCCCGTCTAATTTTGTTGGTATGGCTATAGCGGTACCAGTTATAAACATCCTTACTTTACTTGCCTTTGCCGTCTATCTTTTCTATCTCAACCCCCTGCTGGCGATAATTTCTTTCAGTATTTATCCGGTTATTATCTTTCTTGTACCAATCCTGCAAAAAAGAGCAAATTTGGCGAACAAAACAAGGGTCGACCTCTCGCGAAAATTATCAGGAAGGATTGCCGAGTCAATATCGGGCATTCACGAAATTCACGGTAGCGGTGCTTATTGTATTGAAAATAATAAATTTTCTAATCTTGTAAAAAAATTGCTGAAAATAAGGGTAACCTGGACCCGATACCGTGAAGGTGTAAAGGTAACCAATAACTTTTTTACCAGTCTGGGGCCATTGATCATCTTTATCCTTGGAGGTTATCTCGCCATTAATGGGCGACTTGACCTGGGAGCACTTGTTGCTTTTTTATCAGCACAGGAAAAGCTTTATACACCTTGGAAAGAATTGATAGAATTTTACCAGGTATACCAGAATGCAACCGTTACTTATAACCGGACAATGAAGTATTTCGACATTGACAAGGTATATGATATTGCCCCTGTCGATAGGGATACATATGAATTGACAGGCGCTCTGGAAGTGAAAAACCTTTCCTTTGTAACAGAAGACGGAATTCGGTTATTGACTGATATTAATATTTCGCTGAAACCTGGTGAGCAACTTGCCCTGATCGGTTTTTCCGGCAGCGGTAAAAGTACATTAGCCAAATGTATAGCCCAGCTATGCAAATATTCAGATGGTCAGGTGATTGTTGATGACAAGGAAGTCCAGGCCTTAACCAAACTCGATGTTGTCCGGAATATAGGATTTGTACCCCAGGAACCTTTCATGTTTCAGGGCACGGTAGAAGAAAATCTGCTCTACTCCTGTGCGGCCATTCATGAAGAGGCAGGAAAAAGTCCTGCAACCTGTAAACCCGGCCTTGATGATATGGTAAGGTTACTCCAGCAGACAGGTACCTTTATTGATATTCTCCGTTTTGGTCTCAGCGCTCTTATCAGTCGTGATCACGATCAGGAGCTTGCCGAGAGAATCATTAAGGTACGAAGAAAATTCCAGGCTACCTTTGAGGAAGATCTGGAAGGGTATATTGAATTCTTCCAGGATGATAAATATTTGTATCATCTGAGTATTACCGAAAATCTTATTTTCGGCACACCGAGGCAAAAATCATATGCAGGAGAATCTCTGCTGAACAATAAAATATTTATTGATTTTCTTAATCAGGCAGACCTTACACGACCATTGCTGAAATTAGGAGCGCAATTATCAGAACAGACACTTGATATTCTCGGCAACCTTTCACCAAATCCGGCCCTGTTTGAAAAAAGCCCCTTAGCCCCTGAAGAATTGGATTCTTTCAAAGAGTTGGCTGAGCGACTTAAAAGGACCAAACTGCATCAATTAACCAAAGAGGATAAAGATCAGCTGCTGGCTTTGGCCCTCAGGTTTACTCCGGGTCGGCATAAAATGGTTGCCCTGCCAAAGATGCTGGAGAACCTTATCCTTGAAGGCCGTGCTCTTTTTAAAGATACTGTCACGGCAAGAAAGCCACAGGATTTTATCAGTTATGATGAAGCTGAATATATCTTTTCCCAACCTATTCTCAACAACATCTTTTTCGGAAAAATAACCAACTCAACCCTTCATGTGCAGGAAAAGATCAACAAGTGCATCGTACAGCTTTTGATCGAGGAGGATCTCCTGGATTTGATTATCGAAAAGGGCTTGCGATATGATGTTGGCAGCAAAGGCGAAAACCTTTCAGGCGGCCAAAAACAGAAATTATCCATAGTCCGTGCACTATTAAAAGATCCGAAAATTCTTATCATGGATGAGGCTACCTCTGCACTTGATAACAACTCACAAAGCCGCATTCAAAATCTTCTTGAAACAAAATTAAGGGGAAAGACTACGTTAATTTCAGTTATCCATAGGCTGGATATTATTAAGAACTACGATAAGATCGCAGTTATGAAGGCGGGAAAAATTGTGGAAATCGGGACTTACGAACAACTTATGTCCATGCAAGGAGTATTGTATGAACTCGTATCAGGAAAAAAATGATCTTTTGGCAAAAAGCGAGTTTCAGGAAAATCTCGATGTTTTAAGGGAAGTATATTTTTTCTCGGAATTTCCCCTTGAGGTGCTCAAGGTTTTTGCCTATCTATGTATCCGGGAAAAATATAAGGAAGGGGATATTATTTTCAGTCAGAATGATGATGACGGACGAGCCTACTACATTTTATCAGGTCAGGCACGTTTAAGCAGAAGCCATGAAAATAAAGAGGTACTTGTCCGCACTTGCGGTGAAAATACCTTTTTCGGTGCTTTTACCCTGGCCGGCATGGCAAACAGGCTTTTTTCACTGACTGCTTTAACCAATACGTGCTGTCTTATCCTCACCAGGGAAAAATTCCAGGATACTATTTCCCAGTTCCCGGATTCCAGGCAGTATATTATTCAAGGATTATCTGATAGTATCATTTCATGGGAGGAGAAGTACCTTAACGAAAATATCAACTGTGATTCATGCAGAAGTATCATGGGGGTTAGTCTCATATGACTTCCGACAGTGATAATATTATCAAGGGTGAGGTGCTAACTTTTGCCCTTGATAATGATCTCACCGAACTTGATCAACTCCATGCCATGGTAGACAGCTTTGGCCTGGTGCATGCTTTGGATAAAAGAATAATTTTTGAGACGAACCTTGTGCTTGAGGAGGTCTTTACGAATATCATATCCTATGCTCATGAGGATAAAGACCAGCACCAGGTACACTTTTCCCTATCGTGTAATAAAGACAGCGTAACAATTCGCATTGAGGACAATGGTTCACCTTTTAATCTTCTGGAAGCAGAGCCGGTAGACCTGGAAACTGATCTGGAACATAGGTCAGTCGGAGGACTGGGTATTCATCTTATCAGGAAATTAATGGACGACGTTAAATATCAGAGAGTTGGCGCAAAAAATGTGGTTACCATCCGGAAAAATTGCGGCAGAAAAAAGGGGTAATAAATGGAGATTATCACAAACAGGGAAGGCGGGATATTGATTCTAAAATTAAAGGGACGCCTTGATACGAACGCTTCCATGGATTTTGAACAACAAGTTGAAGCATCCATCAACGCAAGCAGCAAGAACATGATAATTGATTTTTCAGATCTTGAATATATCTGCAGTAGCGGGTTGAGAGTGATTCTCCAGGCGGCAAAAAAATTAAAATCTCTCCAAAGAGAGTTGGTCCTCTGCTCAATGGAAGATTACATACAGGAAGTATTTGAGATTTCCGGGTTTGATTCGTTCCTGAAAATTTTTGCATCAAAGAACGAAGCCGTTAAAAGCTTTTAATTCCTTGTTAACTATTATAACCTTCTCAAGGCTAGCATTGTTATATCGTCGAACTGTTCAGCGTGTCCCATATGCATATTCAGTTGCTCGGCAATGCTACCTAGAAGCTCCTCGGTCGAGGAGAACGGTTCATCCAATAGAGCAAGTAACCTTTCCCTGGAAAATTCTTTCCCGTCATCAGAGAGTGCTTCTGTGACCCCATCCGTGTAGGCAAACATTGTCTCCCCGGGCCCCAGGATCGTTTGTTTGATGAGAAACTCAACGTCAGGCATAACACCGACTGCAGGTCCGGTGGGAGAGAGATATTCTTTTATTCCACCCTGGGGGCTGGTTATCACAACAGGCTCATGTCCGCCGTTGACGTAGGACAGCAGCCCGTTTTCCGGGTTGAGTACGCCGAAAAACACCGTAGCGAACATGCTCAGGTCTCCATGATTCAGGGCAATGTAATTGTTGGTCAGCTTTATGGCATTGAGCATTTTCAAATGCTCGAAATTGGTCATTTCCAGCATCTTGTCGGTGGTGTCCAGCATTTCAGCGGATATTTCCTGGCTGGGCAGGACAAAACCCTCAAGCATGGTCTTCCCGGAAAACACACGAATCAGGCTGCGAAAAAGAGCCATAAAAAGGGCCGCGCCCACCCCTTTGTCACAGACATCCGCGACGACCAGGCCGATACAGCCACCCGGCAGCTTGAAAATATCGTAAAAATCTCCTGCCACCTGCCTGGCAGGCTTGAAATAAGGCATCAGCTCCCAGTTGTCTATCTTGAGCAACTCTCCCGGAAGGAAGCTTTTCTGCATGCGCCTTCCCCTTTCCAGTTCGTTCCTGAGCATCTGCGAATACAACTCTACTTTTTGCAGCGTTTCCTCCAATTGCAGGTTTTTTTCCTCGGTTTGGCGGTTTGCTGTTTCAAGCTGTTGATAGAGTCTTGCAAGCTCTTCGTTCATGATGTTCAGGTTGTCGGCCAAGGTGCCTATTTCATCACGGTTCGGCACGTGGATCCGCTGTGTGAAATCACCTGAGGCTGTCTGGCTCAACCTCCTGTCAATGAGCCTCAAGGGCCTGAGCAGTGATGACGAGATCGAATAACCGAGCAAAAGGGCCAATACGACACTGCCGAGAGCAAAGCCGATAACAACCCATCTCGACGCAAGATACGCTTGTATGCTTTCATCGATCTTGCCGATCATATCTGCCTCGGCCCTGTTGACCATTTCGTTTGTAAGGCGCTCAAGCCGGTCTGCCAGCATGACTGCTCTGTCAAGGGTCCTTTCCACGGAATCAAGACTGCTTCCGGCTCGTATCTGTTCTACAACGCGAGTAACAACCTCGATCAGCTTCTCGTGCTCATTGCTGATCTTTTCAAAGAGTTTCACTTCGTCATGGGTCACGAATTGGACCCGTTCGAGGTCGTACCTGAACTGATGCAGCTGTCGAAGTGTGCTGTCCAGTTTTCGCTCGTTCGGGTTAATAAGTGCGGTTGAAACGGAGTAAAGCTGGATGGTTGTATCGTGTTGCAGCTGGCGAAAAGCAGCTGTTTTGTGATGAAGCGTAATCATGTCTTCAACACGGCGGTTTATGCCGCTCATTGCCTGGAGAACGACGAAACCGAACGTGATCAGCAGGGTCACAATAACAAGAAAAGCAACCAGGAGTTTTGAATGAACTGAAACGGGAACCCTGGCGATAAGATGGGACAACCGGTTTTTCATGGTGTTGTCCTGTTCAGCCCATAACCAACAAGGTCATCATGCATTTTACCATGTCATTCCCAGTTCTCCTTTGAGTTCTTTGATAAAGCTCCAGTCGGTATTCTTGGCAATGATCTCGTTGGGAGAGTACTCAATCAGGCCGAGTTCCTTTAAACGAAGCGCATAGAAACGAATGGTATCTTCTGGATTATAATGCCGCCACTTATCATACGGGATCTCGCCGAATGCCATGGCAAGGTATTTTTGTTCCGACGCATTTCTGATCCCCATATCTATGACCAACTGCGCTGCCATCTCAGGATCCTTGGCAACCAGATCATTCGCCTTCATTAAGGCCCGGAGGGCCCTTTTTGTTGCTATTGGGTACTTGGTTATGAATTGACGGGTTCCGAGCATGAGGCAGCAGAAATATTGCGACCAGGGGCGGTCAACGTTCGTGTCAACAAGTACCCGGCCTATGCCCTGCTCACGTAATTGTTGGGGGCCGGGAGGAAATGACATGAACGCATCGATCTTGCCCTGTTTGAAGAGTTCCATGGCTTCTGCTTTGGGGACAAGGACGTATTCTACGTCCTTGTCGGGATCGAGCCCTACATAGGCGATCAATGCCTTGAAAAAGATAACCGGGCCTGATCGCATGTTTGTCCAGGCCCATACTTTTTTCCCTTTCAAGTCGCGAACAGAGTTGATCCGTTTACTTCCTATAAGGGAGTAACATCCGACATGGAGCCCGGAGATAAAGACCAGTTCGTTTCCCGGCACCACGTCTCGTATCATACGACCGGTAAATTCCGTGGTCATATCAATCTTGCCTTCGGCCATAAGTTTGTCGGCATCATCAGCATTCTCGAATTCGATGTGCTGGATGTCAGTAAAGCCCTCTTCGCGGAGAAAAGGCTCGGCCACCAACTGCGGAACCCAGCAGGGTGACCGGGGCCGTTGAAAACGTATTCTCGTTATTTCAGGCGGCGGTTCAACTGCTGCCAACCCCAGGTCGTTGTCAAATCCAAGATACATAGCTGTGCCGGCAGCGACTGTTCCGCTGATAAATTCTCTTCTGCTCAGTTCCCTTAGCTTCCCACGCATGTCGCCCTCCCAAACTTAATTTGTCTCTTGTCTACCACGTCATGTTCAGTTCCTTTTTCAAGGATGCAATATGGCTCCAGTCAGTGTTCCTTTCTATGTAGTCCTGGGGGCTGTGCTTGATGAGCCCAATCTCCTTCAATCGAAGGGCCCAGAAACGGATCGTATCTTCCGGGCTGTAATGCCTCCATTTGTCATAGGGGATTTCGCGCAAAGACTGCACCATGAATTCCTGGTCGTCGGCCTTTCTCAATTTCCTGTTCACCAGCAACTGGGCCGCCATTTCTGGATCCTGCGACACCAGGTCATTGGCCCTGAGTATGGAGCGAATCACCTTTCTGGTCGCGATCGGGTTGTTCCTGATGAAATC
>Ga0224507_10000094_pt1 | contig 33081 bp, 30 predicted proteins | sample SF_Jan12_sed_USG_3_FD_170159 | JGI IMG/M metagenome (GOLD analysis project Ga0224507, IMG submission 170159) | Sediment microbial communities from San Francisco Bay, California, United States - SF_Jan12_sed_USGS_13 | ecosystem: Environmental > Aquatic > Marine > Sediment | place: USA... | reverse complement strand
GGTTCGGCCAATAAATATACCCAGTTCCTTAAGTCGATTGATAACCCGGGTGGTTTCTTCCACGGCGGGTGTACGCAGATCACGATCGCTCACCAGTTCCACGCCGTTGAATAAACCGGCGCCGCGAACCTCTCCGATCAAGGGGTGGCGTGACATGAGTTGGCGTAGTCCTGTTCGCAGGTATTCGCCGGTTTCCCTTGCGTGTTCCAGCAGGTTTTCCCGCTGGATGATGCGCAGCACCGCCAGTGCCGCGGCACAGGAGACCGGGTTTCCTCCGAAGGTATTGAAGTAGTGGCGCTGGCTGGCAAATTTCGCCGCGATTTCCGGGGTTGTCACCACCGCTGAAATGGGGTGGCCGTTACCCATGGGTTTGCCGAGGGTCACGATATCGGGAATCACATCGTCATGGGCGAAGCCCCACATGTGGTCGCCGGTGCGACCGAAACCGGACTGCACCTCGTCGGCGATGCACAGGCCTCCCGCGGCCCGAACTTTTGCATAAACCGCTTTGAGGTATCCCGGTGGCGGCGCAAAAATGCCTTCGCTGCTGAATATATTGTCGAAGATCACGCAGGCCGTTCCCTGCTCTTTGGACTCCAGCCTGGCGATAGCCTCGTCCACGTGGGCAGCGTATTTCGGGATGCTATCGGGACCGCGATACATTCCGCCGTAGATTTCGGGTCCGGGCACCGTTTCCAGCCAGGGCTCACGCATCTGCGGCGGACAATCTTCGGGTGACATCTGGAACACCGCCGTGGTGGTGCCGTGGTAGGCGTTGGCTGCCACGATGCAGCCACGATGACCGCTGTTGGCCCTGGCGATCTGCAGGGCCAGGTCGTTGGCCTCGCTGCCGCTGCAGGCGAAGAAGCACACGCTGAGTTCTCCGGGCAGGGTGTCTGCGATGCGCTCGGACAACTGGACGATATTGTTGTGCAGGTAGCGTGTGTTGGTGTTCAGGGTGCGGGCCTGGGCGGCGATGGCGGCGGCCACTTCCGGGTGGGAATGACCCACGTGGGCCACGTTGTTGTAGGTGTCCAGGTAGCGATTGCCCTGGCTGTCGAATAACCAGACCCCCTCTCCCCGGACCACATGCACAGGCTGCTCGTAAAACAGTCGCAGGGCAGGACCCAGTGCTTTGCGGCGTCGTCTCAGCAAGGACTGGTATTGCTCCGGGGTTTCCTCGCCCGGCAGGGGCAGGTCCCGATCCGGCAGGCCGGCGGCGCTCAGCAGGGCCTGTTTCATTTCGTCGATATCAATCCTGTCCAGGGCTTCCAGTGCCTGCCATGTGGAGGGAAAGTCCCCCAGGATGTATTCGCGGTTCTCCGGGTGTTCTCCCGCGCGCCATTGGGAAATGGTCGCCGACATGGCGATGCGGCAGGCAATCAAGCCCGGTAACAAGACAATCTCTTCCTCTGACAAGGGGTTGACCGCCTGGTAGGCACTGAGCATGTCGCACACCGCAGCGACCGGGTCCGCCACCCGGAATACCTGGTAGGCCGCGGCCACTGCCAGGTCCGTCACCAGCGGCGCCTGCAGCATATCTCCGAAATCGATCATGCCCGCGATCTGGTCTGGATCGTCCTTGCTGACGATCACATTGGCAGGGTTCATGTCGTTGTGAATGACCTGGGCGCGCAAGGTCGGGAGCTTGGGGTGGATGTGCTGCTCGAAATAATCCAGGGCCTTTTCGATCAGCGCCCGGTGCCGGGGCTCGGCGACATGATGCAAATGTGTCCTGATTTCCAGGGCGCGTCTGATATCCCACAGCAGCTCATGGGCCGCCGCCGGGTGAAAGTATCCCTGCATGGCCCGGTTCAGGCGTGCCAGGAACCGTCCCATATCCCTGCGCAAGGCGGGACTGGTGTTGCCGTGACCCCGTTCGGACAGGGGCCTGCCTTCAAGGTAGGTGACCACCCGCAGCAGGTAGGCGGTGCCGTCCTGTTCATGGGTTTGTGCGAGTTTGTCGTCCAGGCTGCGTACCAGCCGGGGAAGGGCCAGTTCCGGATCGCAGGCTCCGGCGTGCTCCAGGGCGCCACTTTGAAACTCCAGGACACTGGCGGACTCCGCCGGGTTGGCGATCTTGAGAACAAATTTTCGACCGTCCTGGCCCCGCAGCCGAAAATTCTGATCACGCTCACTGACCAGGGGTTCTGCGACGGCATCAATGCCGAAGTACTCACCGGCCATGCGCTGTGCCTGCTCCGCAGTGAAATCGGGGGCAGGGGTTTCCAGCACCGGGAAAGAGAGCGTGTGTTCAGACATTGAAAGGCTTCCGGTTAAAACGGCAGTGTAGCGGAGCAATGGGTGCGACAACAGATTTCAAGAGCCTATAATGGGCCCCATTGATTGTTCCTCGCAAAATCATTGCCGGGGGCGGGCTAGCCGGGGAGACAGGGATTGTTGAACGTATTGTTTTTGTGCACCGGGAATTCGGCCCGTAGTGTTCTTGCCGAGGCCCTGATGAATCACTTCGGTGCGGGTCGATTCCGTGCCTACAGCGCAGGCAGCCAACCCACGGGAAAGATCAATCCCTTTGCCGTAACCTTGCTCGCCGAGATGGGGATGACGGATTACCAGATGCGCAGCAAGAGCTGGGATGAATTCTCCGGACCCGATGCGCCCGTCATGGACCTGATCTTCACTGTGTGCGGCAGCGCGGCGGCGGAGACTTGTCCGGTATGGCCCGGTCACCCGGCCTCCGCCCACTGGGGCGCTGAGGATCCGGCTGCGGTGCAGGGCAGTGAATCCCTCAAGATGGATGCGTTCCGACATGCCTTCCGGGTGCTCCGGCACCGGGTGAAGTTGTGTGTGGACTTGCCGTTGGAAACCATGGCGCCGGAAGAGCTCAAAAACGCCCTGGCAGAGATTGGAACCAGCCTGCCCGGCATGGAAACAGGAAGTAACACGTGAACAAGAAAACGGCGGCCGTGGGCAAAGAGCCAGCAAAAATGAGTGTATTTGAACGCTACCTGAGTGTCTGGGTCGGCCTTTGCATCCTGGTGGGCGTGGTCCTGGGCCACTTTCTGCCCGGCCCCGTGCAAGCCCTGGGGGAAATGAAAATCGCGGAAGTGAATCTTCCGGTGGCAGTGCTGATCTGGCTGATGATCATTCCCATGCTGCTCAAGGTGGATTTCGGAGCGCTGCACAAGGTGCGGGAGCACTGGCGTGGGATTGGCGTCACGGTCCTGGTGAACTGGGCGGTGAAGCCGTTCTCCATGGCGCTGCTGGGCTGGTTTTTTATTCGTGGTGTCTTTGCCGAGTACCTGCCCGCGGACCAGATCGATTCCTATATCGCCGGATTGATCATTCTCGCTGCGGCGCCGTGCACCGCCATGGTGTTTGTCTGGAGCAACCTGTGCGACGGTGAGCCCAACTTCACCTTGAGCCAGGTTGCCCTGAACGACACCATCATGGTGTTTGCCTTCGCACCCATCGTGGGACTCTTGCTGGGGTTGTCGTCCATCGTCGTACCCTGGGACACCTTGCTGCTCTCGGTGCTGCTGTACATCGTGGTGCCGGTGGTGATCTCGCAGATCTGGCGCCGTTCGCTGCTGGCCAGGGGGGCCCTGGCATTGCAGTCAGTGCTGCAGAGCTTGCAGCCCGTGTCGCTGGTAGCCTTGCTGGCCACCCTGGTGTTGTTGTTCGCCTTCCAGGGTGAACAAATCGTGTCCCAGCCCATGATTATCGTGCTGCTGGCAGTGCCCATCACCATCCAGGTGTATTTCAACTCCGGACTGGCATATCTGCTCAATCGCAAATTCGGCGTGGCCCACTGCGTGGCAGGTCCGTCGGCCTTGATCGGCGCCAGCAATTTCTTCGAACTGGCGGTGGCCGCGGCGATCAGCCTGTTTGGTTTCGAGTCGGGAGCAGCCCTGGCAACCGTCGTGGGTGTATTGATCGAAGTGCCGGTGATGTTGTCGGTGGTGCGTATCGTGAATAGCAGCAAGGGCTGGTACGAAAAAGCCCTGCCGGGACGTTCCGCGTCCTGAGCTTATCCGACCGCCACGGCTGCCTTGATGGCGCTGGCGATTGAGGCCGGCTCAAGGCTTCCGGCAGGGTAGACCCTGCAGCAAGCGGCCTCGCCTTCGGTGGGCCCGAATAGCTCCGTCCCGTTCACCAGGATGGTGGGTGAGGGATATTTATCCATCCCCCCGGAGGGCTCTGCACTCGTGGTGTCGATCTCGATAACCGGACAGTCCAGGCCCAGTCGATCCAGGGCTTCTGTCAGCGCAGTTCTTGCCGGGCCGGCCAACGGGCAGCCTTTGAAATAGACAAATTTGATTTCTGTTTGGCTTGGCATAGGATGTTTTTTTTCATGCTAAGGTTGCCGTAATTATAACTCCCGGGCATCAATAGAAATCCCGGGGGACACCAAGCTACTACGCGTAGACAAAGAGTTCCAACTGGAGGGTTTGCAAATGCTAGGGACCATGCAGGATTTTCCCCTGACCATCAGGATGATTTTCGAATACGGAAGACGAGCCTATCCGGACAGCAAGGTGTTCACCATGACGCCGGAGGGGTACCAGGAAATCAGCTATTCGGCACTTGCCGAGCGGGCCGGGAAACTGGCCAGTGCACTGGCAGGCCTTGGAATCAAGGAATCGGATCGGGTTGGCACCTTCTGCTGGAACAACCAGGCCCATATGGAGGCCTACATGGCGGTGCCCTGCATGGGCGCCGTACTGCATACATTAAATCTGCGCCTATTCCCCGAGCAGCTTGTCTTCGTCACCAATGACGCCGAGGACAAGGTGATCATCGTGGATGACACGGTCCTGCCCCTGTTAGCCAGGGTGGCATCGCAACTCAAGACCGTTGAAGCCTACGTGGTGGTTGGCCAGGGTGATGCATCGGCACTGGAAGGACACGGTGCCCAGGTGCTGCGTTACGAGGAGTTGCTTGCCGGGGCGGAATCCGGATACGACTGGCCCGACCTGGACGAGCGTGCTGCGGCCGCCATGTGTTACACCAGCGGCACCACCGGGGATCCCAAGGGCGTCGTCTACTCGCACCGTTCCTCGGTACTGCATTCCATGGGTATCAATAGTGGAGCGGTGCTGGGGCTGAATGAGCACGATGTCCTGCTGCCGGTGGTTCCCATGTTCCACGCCAATGCCTGGGGCTTGCCCTATGCCGGTTGGATGGTGGGCGCCGACTTTGCCATGCCGGATCGCTTTCTGCAGGCCGAGCCCCTGTGCCGACTGGTCAAGGAGCGCGGGGTGACCCTGTCCGGAGCGGTACCCACGATCTGGAATGAAGTGTTGCGCTACGCGGATGCCAATCCGGTGGACTTTTCATCCGTCCGCAGCGTGATCTGCGGTGGTGCAGCCCTGCCCAGATCACTGATCGAGGGTTTCAGAGACAGGCATGGTGTGGAAATTGTCCAGGGCTGGGGAATGACCGAGACCAGTCCGGTGGCGGCAATTTCCACCCCGCCAAAAAACGCCCCCGAGGCAGAGCACATTGATTGGCAGGTCATGGCCGGCCAGATAATTGGCGGCGTTGAAATCAGGCTGATGGATGACGATGGGCGCGAAGTGCCCTGGGACGGCGAGTCTACCGGTGAAATCCAGGTGCGGGGTCCGTGGATTACCGGGTCCTATTACCGGAACGCTGATCCGGACAAGTTCGTGGATGGGTGGCTGTGTACCGGAGATGTCGGGTCACTGACCCCGAATGGCTTTATCCGTATCACCGACCGGGCCAAGGACGTGATCAAGTCCGGTGGAGAGTGGATCTCTTCGGTTGATCTGGAGAATGTGATCATGTCCCATCCCCAGGTGGTGGAAGCCGCTGTGGTGGGCGTGCCGGACGAGCGCTGGGACGAACGTCCCCTTGCCTGTGTGGTGCTGGAACCCGGAGCGGTCCTGACCCCTGAAGAGCTGTCGGAATTTATTTCCGACAAGATTGCCAAGTGGTGGCTGCCTGAACGCTGGTGTTTCATCAGCGAGGTGCCGAAAACCAGTGTGGGCAAGTTCGACAAAAAGGTATTGCGGGCCCGTTATGGTGACGGCGAACTGGATGTGCAGACCGTGGGCTAAAACCTGTTGGTACGGGCCTGAGGGAAAGCCCGTATTCCCAATTTGCCGCGCTTTCTTTAGACTCAGGGACAGGGCTCTGGTGGGGCCGCGTGCTTTGCGCCTTCATTATCGTGGGGTAATTCCATGAGCGACTCGGTAATCGTATTTCCCACTGACTTTTCCAACCAGTCCATGGCGGCTGCCGAATGGGTAAGGAAGATGGCAGCCATGGAAAATGCCCGGATTCACTGCGTTTACTCCATAGAAATGCCTCATTACTACGGGGCGTTCGTGAATTCTGCGGCGATGATGCCCTCGGCTTCTGACCTGGAAAATTTTGGTCAGCAGAGGATGAAGGAGTTCCTGAGCGAAAACAGCAGCTACTTCGATCCGGAGCCGGTTACCGCCGTGCTTGTGGGTAAGCCGGCGATCCAGATCGTCGACTATGCCCGAGAGCACCAGGCGTTGATGATCGTCATGGCCACCCATGGCTACCGTGGAATCAAGCATGCCGTGCTGGGCAGTACAACCGAGGCGGTATTGCGCGAGGCGGACTGCCCGGTCCTGGTAATTCGCAGCAAGGACTGAGTTTTTACCGCCGGCGGAGTTCCCTTGGAGACCAATCTGGGCCTTGATTCGCCGTTCCCGGCCTGCCGTCCTGGCAAGCGAAACCCGCCCTTCAAGTTTACCAATATCCCGCTTTTGCATTAGTCTTTGCGTCCTTGAGTGCATAAATACAACAGGAACAAGGCGAAAAACATACTGTTTTTGCAGTGGTTTTCAAAGATTCGCCGCTATGGCTATAGGTATCCGCCACAGTTGACATTAAGGTGCTCAAATCGAAAACTTCGCACCGTGAGGGGAGAGTGTTTTGAAGACTATTTTGAGCCTGGCTCCGATAGCCTACGTAGGGCTCGGGGGGATGCTGGGGGCGATTTGCCGCTACTTGCTATCCCTGGCCGGTCAAGCGCTGGCCATAAGCTTCCCGGCGGGAACCCTGGTGGCGAATTTAGCCGGCTGTTTCCTGATCGGTGTGATCATGCAAATGGTTTTCAAAACGGAGTTGCCTTCAACCGAGATGCGGCTGTTGCTGGCTACCGGTTTTTGTGGAGGCTTTACGACGTTGTCCTCCTTTGTGTACGAGTTGCACGCCTACGTGAGCGAGCACGACTATTTTTTGGCCGCGGCGTATATGACCGCGACATTGGTAGGCGCCATGGCATGTTTTTACCTGGGCATGCTCCTGGTGTCGGCCATTTTGAGGTAGCTGGATGAATTTGACGGGTCAAGCGATGCTGATGCGCATATTTGTGGGGGAGGCCGACAAGGTTGGCCACCAGCCACTGTATGAACGCATCGTGCAAAGCGCTCGCTCGGCCGGGTTGGCCGGTGCGACGGCCTGGAAGGGGATGACCGGTTTCGGAGCGACCAGCAGGATTCGCACCACAAGGGTGCTGGATTTGTCGGCGGATTTGCCGGTGGTCATCGAACTGGTAGATGAGCAGGCGAAACTGGATGTATTCCAGGCCGTGCTGGACGATTTATTTGAGCAGGCCGACTGTGGTGGCCTGGTGACGTTAGAGCGTGTGAACGTGCGCCGCTACCTGGCCAGCAATGGCCGGGCCAATGCGGTGGAACTTTCCTAAATACTTACGACGGGGTCTTGTGGCAAATACCATGCAGATTGAAATTAAAAAGGGTTTGAACTTGCCGATTTCCGGAGTCCCGGAACAGGTGATTGAGAGCCGGGAAACAAGCACCGTGGCGCTGATCGGATTCGACTATGTCGGCATGAAGCCGAAGATGTTGATTGAAGAAGGTCAGCAGGTTCGCCTGGGTCAGCCCATGTTCCTGGATAAAGCCAATCCGGAGGTGGTCTATACGGCCCCGGGCTCGGGTGTGATCGAGGCGGTTATCCGGGGACACAGGAGGGTGCTGCAATCCGTAGTTATTCGCCTGTCCGGTGATGAACAGGTGACCTGGGACCCGGTGGGCGAGCAGGGGCTTGATACGCTGGATGGCGAGCGGACCCGCAAGTTGTTGCTGGAGTCCGGCCTGTGGACATCATTGAGAACCCGTCCGTTTAGCAAGACACCGGTGCCGGGCACCGAGCCCATGGCGATCTTCGTCACGGCGATAGATACCAGCCCCCTGGCCGCCGACCCTGCAGTCGTGCTGCGCGGCCGGGAAAGCGAGTTCAAGGCCGGACTGAAGGCCCTGGGTACACTGACTTCGGGCAAGGTTCATGTTTGCACAGCCCCGGAACTGACCCCCGCCATCCCCGAAGGTGAGCAGTTCCAGCACAGTCAGTTCGCGGGCCCCCATCCCGCGGGCCTGGTGGGTACTCATATTCACATGCTGCACCCGGTGGGCGCCAAGCGCATGGTCTGGCACATCGGTTACCAGGATGTGATGGCGGTCGGTCACTTGATGCTGACCGGCCAACTGGATCTGACCCGGGTTATTTCCCTGGGCGGTCCCAAGGTGAAGCGTCCTCGCCTGATCCGTACGCGGGTGGGCGCCTCAACCAGGGAACTGGTTAAAGACGAGCTGGAATCCGGAGCAAGCCGGGTCATTTCCGGTTCGGTGCTGTCGGGCCGTCGGGCCTCTGACTGGAGCGCCTACCTGGGTCGTTTCCATACGCAGATTTCGGTGATCGGTGATGACGTGGAACGCAAGTTCCTGGCGTTTACGCGACCGGGACCGGAGAAGTTTTCGGTCACCCGCACCTTTGCGTCAAGCTGGTTCGGTCGTTCCAAGCTGTTTGGCTTCACCACCTCCCAGGAAGGAAGCCCGAGAGCGATGGTGCCCATCGGCTCTTACGAGGCGGTCATGCCGCTGGATATTTTGCCCACCCAGTTATTGCGGGCGGTGCTGGTGCAAGACACCGACAGCGCACAGCAGTTGGGTTGCCTGGAGCTGGATGAAGAAGATCTGGCTTTGTGCTCTTACGTGTGTCCCAGCAAGTATGACTTCGGTCCGGTGTTGCGGAGTAACCTTGATTTGATTGAGAGGGAAGGCTGATGCGTGCTCTGCGTCGTTTGCTGGATAATCTTCACCCGCTGTTTGCCAAGGGTGGTCGGCTAGAAAATCTCTATGCGGTCTACGAAATGGTGGACACGCTGTTCTTTTCACCGGCTGATCGCACCCGCGTAGCCCCGCATGTTCGCGACGGCGTTGACCTGAAGCGAGTCATGACTGCAGTGGTATTTGCAGCCATGCCTGCCGCTGTGTTCGGAATCTGGAACGTGGGTTTCCAGGCCAACTCCGCTATCCAGGCATTGTCGCTGGCCGGCCCCGATGACTGGCGCGGCCTGGTGCTGACGGTCCTGAGTGTGGGCTACAACCCTGCCAGCCTGTGGGACAACATGTGGTACGGCATGGTGTATTTCCTGCCTATCTACGCGGTGACCCTGGCGGCTGGTGGTTTCTGGGAAGTGGTCTTCGCCGCGGTTCGAAACCACGAGGTGAACGAAGGCTTCCTGGTCACCTCCTTGTTGTTCGCCCTGATCCTGCCACCGGCCATCCCGCTTTGGCAGGTCGCACTGGGAATAAGCTTCGGTGTGGTGCTGGGGAAGGAAGTGTTTGGGGGTACCGGAAAGAACTTCCTGAATCCTGCCCTGACCGGTCGTGCGTTCCTGTTCTTTGCCTACCCGGCCCAGATCTCGGGTGACGCCGTATGGACGGCGGTTGACGGTTTCTCCGGAGCAACTCCCCTGGCAGTAGGCACCAGTGGTGGCATGGCAGCCATCGCCGCCAGTGACGTGAGCTGGATGGACGCTTTCGTCGGCGTGATTCAGGGCGACCTGGGTTCCACCTCGGCTTTACTGTGCATACTTGGCGGCTTGATCCTGATCTTCTTCCGCATCGCATCCTGGCGAATCATCCTGGGTGTATTCCTGGGCATGGTGGCTACCAGCCTGTTGTTTAACTTCTTTGGCACCAATTACACCCCGATGGCCAGCATGCCCTGGTATTGGCACCTGGTGGTGGGTGGATTTGCCTTCGGCATGATGTTCATGGCTACCGATCCGGTAAGTGCGTCCATGAGTAACACCGGCCGCTGGATATACGGTGCATTGATTGGCGCGCTCACGGTAATTATCCGAGTAGCCAATCCCGCGTTCCCCGAAGGAATCATGTTGGCCATTTTGTTTGCCAACCTGGTTGCTCCACTTATTGATTATGGCGTCGTCAAGGCGAATATCAGCCGTCGTCGTCGCCGGGAGGGTTTGGCATGAGTAACGATTCCTGGCAAAAAACGCTGTTGGTAGCGTTGGTTCTTTGCCTGGTGTTCTCTGTGTTGGTATCGAGCGCAGCCGTGGTGCTTCGTCCTACCCAGGAGGCTAACCAGCGCCTGGACGTGCAGCGAAATCTCCTGTTGGCCGCGGGCCTGGCGGAGGCCGGGGCTCCGGCTGACCTGGTCGGCGAGTTGATGGGTTCGGTTGAAGCCCAGATCATTGACCTGGATAGCGGCACCCAGAATATGGACGTCGATCCTGACACCTTTAATTCGATTGCCGCAGCGCGCAAGCCGAACACCAGCGCCGCGCTGGACTCGGAAGCCGACATTGCCCGAATCAAGCGTCGAGCCAACATGGCCAAGGTCTACCTGCTCAAGAAAGATGGTCAGTTAACGGGCGTTGTCCTGCCGGTTTATGGATCGGGCTTGTACTCGACCATGTACGGTTTTATTGCCCTGGACGCCGACCTGAGAACGGTACGTGGCTTGAAGTTCTACGAACAAGGCGAGACCGCGGGACTGGGTGCCGAGGTGGATAATCCCCGTTGGCTGGCGAAATGGCCGGGCAAGATGGCGCTTGATGAAACCGGTGTTCCCAGGGTCGAGGTGGTCAAGGGCGGAGCGAATCCCTCTTCACCGATGATCGATTACCAGGTGGATGGTATTTCCGGTGCCACCATGACCAGCGATGGCGTGTCGGCCCTGCTGCAATTCTGGCTGGGCCCTAATGGATTCGGTCCTTACCTTGCCAAGCTGAAAGCACAACAGATGGAGGCTAGCTAACATGTCAGTCGACAAACGCATAGTTCTCGACCCGCTGGTTGATACCAATCCTATTACGCTGCAGATGCTGGGCATTTGTTCGGCGCTGGCGGTGACCACATCCCTGGCCGCGTCCTTGCTGATGTGCCTGGCCCTGACCGCTGTGCTGGTGGCTTCAAATGCCAGTATCAGCCTGATCCGAAAGCAGATTCCAACCAATATTCGCATCATCGTGCAGATGACCATCATTGCCTCGCTGGTGATCGTGGTTGACCAACTGCTAAGGGCATATGCCTTTGACCTGTCGAAGCGCCTGTCGGTGTTTGTTGGCCTGATCATCACCAACTGTATCGTGATGGGTCGCGCCGAAGCCTTCGCCATGAAGAACCCCGTGATCCCCAGCATGCTGGACGGTCTCGGCAATGCCCTGGGCTATTCACTGGTGCTGATTGTGGTTGCGGTGATACGCGAATTCTTCGGAACCGGTGGACTGCTGGGCTACCAGTTGCTGCCCAAGGTGACCGAGGGTGGCTGGTATTACCCCAATGGCCTGATGATGCTGGCCCCCAGCGCCTTCTTCATCATTGGATTGATGATCTGGGTATTCCGGACCTGGAAACCTGCCCAGGTTGAGAAGCCGGAATATCGAATTAGTCACGTACACAGGACGGAGCTGAGCTGATGGATGACCTATTTACTCTATTTATCCAGGTTGTCTTTGTTGAAAATCTGGCGCTGTCTTTCTTCCTTGGCATGTGTACCTTCCTGGCCGTGTCCAAGAAGGTTGAGACTGCCATTGGCCTGGGTGCAGCAGTGATTGTTGTGCAGGCCCTGACGGTGCCGATCAACAACATGATCTTCCAGTACCTGCTCAAGCCTGATGCGCTGGAGTGGGCGGGCATCACCGGTGTGAACCTGGAATTCCTGGGCCTCATCAGCTACATCGGCGTGAGCGCCGCGCTGGTGCAGATCCTGGAAATGACCCTGGACAAGTTTTTCCCTGCGCTTTACCACGCATTGGGAATCTTCCTTCCCCTGATCACGGTTAACTGCGCCATTCTCGGTGGCACCTTGTTTGTGGTTCGCCGTGATTACGATTTCGTACAGAGTGTTGTCTACGGTGTAGGCAGCGGCCTTGGTTGGGCTCTGGCGATCGTGCTGCTGGCAGGTCTGAGGGAGAAGCTGAAGTATAGCGACGTGCCTGATGGCCTACAGGGACTGGGAATCACGTTTATTACTGTGGGCTTGATGTCCATGGCATTCATGTTGTTCGGTGGAATTCAGCTCTGATCGTGTTGATCGGGGCCTAGCCGGGATAGTGGCAAATGATTGAAATTGTATTGGGAACTACTTTTTTCACCGGGATTATCCTGGTGCTGGTGGTTGTAATCCTGTTCTTCCGTTCCAAGCTGGTTGCATCCGGCTCGGTAGATATAACTGTAAACGACGAGCGTGTGCTGAAAGCGCCGGTGGGCAGCAAGTTGCTGGGTGCACTGGCGGATGCTGACCTGTTCGTACCCTCCGCTTGTGGCGGTGGTGGTACCTGCGGCCAGTGTCGGGTGAAAATCAGTTCCGGTGGCGGAGTCATCCTCCCGACTGAGCGCTCTTCGATCAACAAGCGCGAAGCGGCCGAAGGTTGTCGCCTGGCGTGCCAGGTCGTAGTCAAGCAGGACATGAAGATCGAGGTACCTGAAGAGGTATTCGGTGTTCGCAAGTGGAACTGCAAGGTGCGTTCTAATCACAATGTGGCAACCTTCATCAAGGAATTGGTGATTGAACTGCCCGAGGGTGAGGACGTACCGTTCCGCGCCGGTGGTTATATCCAGATTGAATGCCCCGCGCACAAGCTGAGCTTTTCCGAGTTCGACGTGGAAGATGGATACCGGGAGGATTGGGACAAGTACAAGCTGTGGGATCTGAAGTCCGAGGTTGACGAACCCCTGATGCGGGCCTATTCCATGGCAAGCTACCCGGGCGAGAAGGGCATTATCATTCTCAACGTGCGTATCGCCACGCCGCCTCCCGGGGCCTATGGCGAGGTTCCTCCGGGCAAGATGTCATCGTTTATCTTCAATCTGAAGCCGGGCGATGACGTGGTCATTTCCGGACCCTATGGTGAGTTTTTTGCCAGGGATACCCAGAACGAAATGGTGTTTATCGGTGGTGGCGCAGGTATGGCCCCCATGCGTTCCCATATTTTCGACCAATTGCTTCGCCTGGACAGCAAGCGCAAGATCAGCTTCTGGTATGGCGCTCGCAGCAAGCGCGAAATCTTCTATGCGGAGGAATTCGATGCCCTGGCCGAGAAGCACCCGAATTTCACCTGGCATGTTGCCCTGTCGGATCCGATGCCGGAAGATAACTGGACCGGACCTACCGGGTTCATTCACCAGGTAGTGTATGACATGTACCTGAAGGATCATCCCGCCCCTGAGGATTGCGAATACTATATGTGTGGGCCGCCCATGATGAACTCGGCGGTGATCCATATGCTGGACGAGCAGGGCGTGGAGCCTGAAAACATCCTGTTGGATGATTTTGGCGGCTAGCTCCCAGGGAACCCAGGATCCGGAAACGGACCCAGGAGAGAGTGAATGGAATTTTTAGCAGCTTTTGCCGTGTGCGCAATCGCCTTGTTGGGATGCGCCATCGGCGTAATGTTTGGACGTGACCCCTTAAAGGGTAGTTGCGGTGGCGTTGGTACTGACTGTCAGTGCACCAAGGCCGCGACGGGAACTTGCAGGAGACGCAGTAATGCCCATCAGTAGTATCAAGGTTCGCGAATTTATGACGACCCAGGTCATAACCCTCCGCCCGGATATGGAAGTCATGAAAGCGGTCAATATCTTGATCGATCATGGGATTTCAGGCGCCCCGGTGGTGGATGAGCTTGGTGACGTGGTCGGTATGTTCACCGAGTTCGATTGCATCAAGGCAGCATTGCATGCCGGGTACCATGAAGACATGGCCGGTACCGTGAGTGAGGTCATGGTAAAAGATGTGGAAAGCGTACATCCCGACACCTCTATCCTCGACCTGGCGCAGCGCTTCGTTAACAAGCCTTTCCGGCGTTTCCTGGTGATGAAGGACGAACGCATGGTGGGCATGATTGCCCGTCGTGATGTGCTCAAGGCACTGCGTAAAATCTACTAGAAACCGTTCTTGTTGAAGACCAGCGACAGCCGCCGGGGAGAAATCCCTGGCGGCTGTTTGCTGTCTTAATATCCCGTCCTGGGGTATATTAGGGCCCGCCTTAGGGGTGGCCTGGATGGCCTGAGATACCGACCGTGACCATGGTGGTTGGGAACCCTTTGAACCTGATCCGGATAGTGCCGGCGTAGGGACTAGGTGCCTTTCTCCGGCAAACCAGCCACCTCATCGCTCACTACCGGATCTCCCGGATATTGCCCAGGAGATCCTGTTACATGAATAGATTACCCCGCCTGCTGATTGCCGCCACCACCTGCACCCTGGCCTGTGCATCGGTTGGCAATGCGCAGGATTCTACTGATCCCCTGATGGAGACCCTTACGGTCACCGCATCGTTGCGAGAGGCTTCCGAAATGGAGACCGCCGCCAGCGTGAGCGTGATGGACGAGGCGCTGATCAAGGAAGCGGGGCAGCAGCATTTTGAAAGCCTTTCCCAATTGGTTCCGAACCTGAATTGGGCGGGCGGCACCTCTCGACCCCGATATTTCCAGATTCGCGGAATCGGCGAGCGCAGCCAGTATGAAGGCGCTCCCAACCCTTCCGTGGGCTTCCTGGTGGACGATATTGATTTCAGCGGGATGGGGGGCGTGGCTACCCTGTTCGACACCCGGCAGATCGAGGTGCTCAGGGGACCCCAGGGGACAGTCAATGGGGCGAATGCCCTGGCCGGTTTGATTTCGGTGCGGACGGTGGATCCGGGAGATTCTCCGGAGTTTATTGCTGAAACCACCCTGGGCAGTGATGCCACCGTCGGCGCAGGCCTTGCCTTTGGCGGGCCCCTGGGCGAGGACCTCAGCTACCGGGTCGTTGCCCAGCAGTATTCCCAGGACGGTTTCCGGGATAATTCCTACCTTGGCGCCAGCGATACAAACGGTCGCGATGAATTAACCACCCGGGGCAAGTTGCACTGGGAGCCGTCCGAGAACTTGCGGGTGAAGTTCACCGGCATGCTCGTGGACCTTGATAACGGCTATGACGCCTGGGCGATTGATAACTCCCTGACCACCCTGTCGGACAAGCCCGGCCGGGACAGTCAGCGCACCGCGGCCGGAGCCATGCGCATCGAGTGGGATCTGTCTGAGCGGGTTTCCCTGCTGAGCATCAGCACCCTGGCCGATAGCGATGTGCTGTTCAGTTTCGACGGGGATTGGGGTAATGACGACAGTTGGGGGGTCAACGGACCCTATGACTTTTTCTCCACGACCGACAGGAAGCGCAACAGCCTGAGCCAGGAACTGCGCCTGAGTTCTCGCCCGGGAGCCGAACTACTTTCCGGGACCACCGGCTGGGTGCTTGGTCTGTACGCCCTGGACGTGGAGGAGAGCAACGATATCCTGGATACCTATAATGGCGATATCTACCGTTCGCTTTATTCTGAGTACCAGGCCACCAACCTGGCACTGTTCGGACAACTGGATTCCCAGCTGGCAGAGCGATGGAACCTGGCGTTGGGCTTGAGGCTGGAACAGCGTGACGCCACGTACAGCGACAGCCAGGGGGTGGATTTTGAACCTGCCGACAACATGCCCGGCGGTCATCTCACCCTGAGTTATCAAATGGCTCCCCTTACTCGCGTGTATTCCACACTATCGCGCGGTTACAAGGCAGGGGGCTTCAACATCAACCCTTCAATTCCCGCCGAGCGCCGGGAATTTGATCCCGAGTACCTGTGGAACCTGGAGCTCGGCCTGAAGACTGCGGTGCCGGAAAAGGGTTTGCGCGGATCCATGGCCGTGTTTTACATGGATCGGGATGACGCACAGGTCAGCACTTCCTTCCAGGATGATCCCACCGATCCGCTGTCATTCACGTTCTACAACGACAATGCTGCCGAGGGCGTGAACTACGGCCTGGAGGCTGAATTGCAGTGGGATTTCGCCCAGGGATGGACCCTGCACGGCGCGCTGGGTTTGCTGCATGCCGAGTTCAAGGACTACCAGGCGGGCACCCGTGTGCTGGATGGTCGGGAGCAGGCCCATGCGCCGTCCTGGAATTACAATCTGGGCCTGAGCTATCACTCGAGCCAGGGCTACTACGCCCGGGCCGACCTGGGCGGCAAGGATGGCTTTTACTTTTCCGACAGCCATGATCAGCGCTCCACCAGCTACAGCCTGCTGAATGCCAGGCTGGGCTACCAGGGTTTGCACTGGGATGTGCAGGTCTGGGCCAGGAACCTGCTGGACCAGGAATACCCGGTGCGTGGGTTCTTTTTTGCCAACGAGCCCCCGGACTGGATTGAAAAGCTCTACACCCGCCAGGGTGATCCGCGCCAGCTTGGCGTGACCCTCAGTTACCGCTACTAGGCTGGGAGAATCCCCGTGAAAGTGACCGTTGAAATAAGCATGTATCCGCTGGCCGATGACTACCTGTGCGGCATCGTGGAATTTATCGAGGCGCTCAATAGCCATCCTGAACTGGAGGTTCACACGAACCCGACCAGTACCCAGGTTTTTGGCGAGTACGAAACCGTCATGAGCTTGCTGTCCCGGGAAATGCAAAGTGCTCACCAGTCTCGGGGGCAGGCGTCTTTCGTGATGAAAGTCCTTTCGGGCGATGTGAGGCCGGTGAGCTGAACATGCAGCAACTTGTCGCCGACTTTCTTGCCATGAACCACCTTGAACTGGTGGCAGTGGTGCTTGCCATTGGCTATTTGCTGTTGGCGGTGAAAGAGAGTCTGTGGTGCTGGGCTGCCGCCTTTGTCAGTACGGCCATTTACCTCTACCTGTTTTTTGACGCACGGCTGTACATGGAATCTGTGCTGCAAGTGTTTTACCTGGCCATGGCCGTATACGGATGGCAGCAATGGCGCCGTGGCGGTGCGGGCGGAAAACACCTGGAGGTTTCCAGCTATCCATTGTCTGTTCATGGCGTAGCCATCACCATCGTGCTGGCCTTAAGCGCCCTGTCCGGCTGGCTGCTGTCCAGCTACACCGAGGCCGCATTCCCGTACCTGGATTCATTCACTACCTGGGCGGCGGTCTGGACGACTTTCCTGGTAACCCGGAAAAAACTTGAGAACTGGCTGTACTGGATAGTGATCGACGGTCTGTCGATCTATATCTACGACAGTCGAGGGCTGGCCCTTACGGCGCTGTTATTCGCCCTTTATGTGGTGATTTCTGTATTTGGATACATTGGCTGGCAGAACACGCGTCGCCAGCTAACAGATAGTCCTGCATGACCGCTAATGATCAATTCCTGGCTTACCTCCTCGGACGCCTGGACCTGGCGGGAAAGGCCGACGCATCAAAGCTGGAGTTAATGTCACACAGCAATGTCTTCCCGGCGCTAAAACTCACCGCCGGCGATACCCGGTACATGGTCAGGCGGGGAGGCCACCCCGATGGCACTCGGGACCTGGAGCGCGAGTTCAAGGTGCTGAAGCTGCTCGAGGGTAGCGGGCTGGCGCCTTCTCCGGTGATGTTTGACCAGGACAAGAATTTCATCGTTTACGAGTACCTGCCCGGCGTGAGCTGGTCTCGAAACATGCTGACCCAGTCCGCTGAGCTGGAGGCGCTGACCGACGCCCTGGCAAGACTGCACAGCTACAATCCGCCGGGAACCGAATGCAATCCGGTCAAGACCGTGGAGCTTTACCTTGAAAATGCCGATCCGGCATTGCGTTCGCGCTTGATGGAAATCGTGACCGGTGCGATGGGGCGTCTGCATAGCGGGCGGTCGGTGCTGTGCCACTACGATATATGGTGTGGGAATATTATCCAGGGCTGCAGCACCCGGTTCATCGACTGGGAATTTGCCAACGGGGGTGCTCCGCTGATCGACCTGGCTACCCTGGTTTGCTACCACGGCCTGGATGAGGATGAAACCGAAGCCCTGTGGTGCTCCTATGTGGGCAAGACCCGGGAGCAAGCTCACCGGGACGACCTGGCCGCCTGGTGCACGATCGTGGACTGTCTTACCGTGGCCTGGAGTCGGTTTTCCACGGCCCTTGGCGATAGCCCCGAGGCAAGCGCACCATTTTATGGGCCGGCGGTGAAAAGGCTGGGCCTGAATATTAATATTTAAGGTGAAAAACCTTCCCGTGTAGCGCTTCTTGGGGGCCTATTTCTAGTACAATAGCGGCTTGCGAATCTGAAGCCAGAAGTCCCGGAGGCCACCTTGAGCGTTTTCCAGCACATGTCGTTTGATGACCACGAGCGCGTGGTGTTTTGCTGCGACCCCGAGAGCGGCCTGAAGGCTATTCTTGCTGTCCATTCCACCGAGTTGGGACCGGCCGCCGGTGGTTGCCGGATGTGGCCCTATGCGTCTGATGATGAGGCCATCAAGGACGTCCTCCGCTTGTCACGCGGCATGAGCTACAAGAATGCGATGGCCGGTTTGCCCATGGGCGGTGGCAAGGCCGTGATTATTGGTGACTCGCGCAAGGACAAGTCCGAAGCGTTGTTCCAGGCTCTTGGAGACCTGGTGGAGTCCCAGGGTGGCGAATACATCACCGCTGAAGATGTGGGTATTAGTGTCTCGGACATGGAAATCGTTGCAACACGTACCCAGTTTGTCAGTGGTCTGCCCCATGACAGTGGGAGCGCCGGAGGCGATCCTTCGCCCAAGACTGCTCGCGGCATTTTTCACGGCATCAAGGCAGCGGTCGCTCATAAACTGGGTCGCGGCGATCTCGATGGCTTGACGGTTTCGGTTCAGGGTGTGGGCCACGTGGGTTACTACCTGTGCAAGGATTTGCATGAGGCCGGTGCGAAGCTGATTGTCGCCGACATCAACGCCGACTCCGTGCAGCGTGTTGTGAACGAGTTCGGTGCGGTGGCAGTGACCTGCGATGAGATCCTGTCCCGGAAGGCGGATGTCCTGGCGCCCTGCGCCCTGGGCGGCATCCTGGACGAGAACACTATTCCGACGCTGAATGTCTCTATCGTCGCCGGCGGCGCCAACAACCAGTTGGCCACGGATGAGGATGGCGACACCCTGAAGGAGATGGGGATTCTTTATGCACCGGATTATGTGATTAACGCAGGCGGCATCATCAACGTCGCCTACGAATATTTGAATCTGGGCGACGATAAGGACGTAATGGCCAAGCTAGAAGAAATTGGCGGCCGTTTGACCGAGATTTTCCAGGCAGCAGATAGCCAGGGGCTGAGCACCAACAGGGTTGCTGACGCCATGGCCAGGCAGCGCATAGGACGCGCTGGCTAGTCCTACCGTAGCGCTGGTGTCCTCCGGTTAGCCTGGATTGGCGAAACTAAGGAGGAGTGCTATGTGTCGCTGGATGGCCTACAAGGGAACCGAAGTATTCCTGGACGAACTACTGTTCAAGACAGAGTACTCCCTGATCCAGCAAAGCCTTGCTGCCCGGCGCAGCGTTTCCCGCACCAATGGTGATGGCTTTGGAATAGCCTGGTACAAGAACCGTGATTTACCGGGGCTGTATCGCGCCATTCGTCCGGCCTGGAATGACGATAACCTGCATGACCTGGCCAACCAGATCACCTGCTCGGTATTTCTTGCCCATGTCAGGGCGGCGACCGGATCGGAAATTCAACGCAGCAACTGCCACCCATTCCGGCACGGGAAGTGGTGCTTTGTGCACAACGGCCTGATTCAGCATTTCGACATGATCCGCCGGAGCCTGATGCTGGAAGTGAAACCGGAGTTGTTCAATCACATTCGCGGAACCACTGATTCGGAATTGATGTTTTTCCTTGCTGTTGGGTTTGGGCTTGAGAAAGACCCCATAGGCGCTTTCGAATTAATGGTTGGACTGGTGGAGAATCTTGCCGAGGAAAACGCGATTGCCAACGCGATGCAGATGACCGTTGGACTCACCAATGGCCATGATTTGTATGCAATCCGGTATTCCACCAGCAAAAAGTCGCGATCGCTGTTCCACAGCAAGACCCGGGATGCCCTGCAGGAATTGAATCCCATGGCCGCCAGGTTCGACCGACACACGGTGGCGGTGGTGTCAGAACCTTTCACCCACCTTGATGATTACTGGGAGGAAATCCCGGAAAGCTCGGCGATTCGGATCACCGATGGCCATATTGAACACCGGGCCTTCACGCCCCGCATGCCCACCCTGGTGCACTGAGTCAGTCCTTGGGGCCCAGGAACATCCGGTAGGCGGGGTTGTCGGTCTCTTCCCAATAGGCGAAACCCAGCTCAGAAAGATGCTGCTCGAATTCCTCCCAGTCCTTCCCCGGCACCTGCACGCCGGCCAGCACGCGGCCGTAATCTGATCCATGGTTACGATAGTGGAAGAGGCTGATATTCCACTGGCTGCCCACGGCCTTGAGGAAATTCATCAGCGCTCCCGGTCGCTCGGGGAACTCGAACCGGAACAAGTGTTCATCTGCCAGGCTGGGTCCATACCCACCCACCATGTGTCTGACATGCAGCTTGGCCAATTCGTTGTGGCTCATGTCCAGGGTGTTGAAGCCCGAGTCTACGAGGTGTTTTAACACCTGTTCACGTTCACGATTTCCATGCTGCAACTGGATGCCCACGAAGATCCGTGCCTGGCGGTTGTCCCCGTAACGATAGTTAAACTCGGTGACCACTCGCTGACCCAGGGTCTCGCAAAAGTGCAGGAAACTGCCTGGCTCTTCCGGGATCTCCACGGCGAACAGGGCCTCGGTGTGTTCGCCGATATTGGCCCTTTCCGCCACATGTCCCAGCCTGTCGAAATTCATGTTGGCGCCGGTGACGATAGCTGCCAGCCTTTGGCCTGTGCCGGGGTGAATTTCCAGGTAGCGTTTCAGCCCGGCCACGGCCAGGGCTCCAGAGGGTTCCGAGATTGAGCGGGTGTCGGTGAAAATATCCTTGATAGCGGCGCATATTTCATCGGTGGAAACCAGGATTACTTCGTCCAGGAATTCCTTGCACAGGCGGAAGGTTTCGTCGCCGACCCGCCTGACCGACACGCCGTCTGCAAATATGCCCACCTGCTTCAAGGTGACAGGTTCACCGGCTTCCAGTGCGGCATACATGCTGCCGGCATCCTCCGGTTCCACGCCGATTATCCGGGTTTCCGGATGCAGGTATTTCACATAGGTGGCTACCCCGGCGGCCAGGCCACCGCCGCCCACCGGGATGAATATAGCGTCCAGTTTCTCGGGAGCCTGGCGCAGCATCTCCATGCCCACGGTGCCTTGTCCCGCGATGATGTCCGGATCATCGAAGGGATGAATGAACTCCAGTCCCTGTGCCGCTGCCAGTTCAAGGGCGTGGCTGTAGGCATCGTCATAGGTTTGTCCGTGGCTGAGGGTTTCTCCGCCCAGTGCCTGGACAGCCTGGACCTTGATGCTTGGGGTGGTGGTCGGCATCACGATGACCGCTCGCGCCCCGCGCTTCTGGGCCGCCAGTGCGACGCCCTGGCCATGGTTGCCGGCAGAGGCACAAATCACTCCCCGGGAGAGCCTGTCTGCCGACATGCGGGAAATCTTGTTGTAGGCCCCACGGAGCTTGAATGAGAACACGGGCTGGAGGTCCTCGCGTTTGAGCAGGACATCATTATCCAGTCGCCTTGACAGCCCGGCCGCCAGTTCCATTGGCGTCTCCCGGGCCACGTCGTAAACCCGGGCCGTGAGGATTCTCTCGATATATTTATTCTGCATCAGTGCTCCGCCTTTCCTTGCGAGACTAGCTTCCCAGTATTTCCTGTCAATCTCTATGTTCAGTTGTCGCCGGCCCGGTTGTCCCCTGGCGACGGCGCCTAGTCGGATGCCAGGTCTGAATTCGCCAAGGTATGGCTGGCGCTGCTCTTCGCTTCTATGAACACTCGCTTGATGGATCGGTCAATTGCCTTGATCTCTTCGCTAAGGGTGGAAACCAGGGCCTCAAGCTCCGTGGAGTTCAATCTCTCGGCGAAATCCAGGCTCATATTCACCACGATGAAGTTCGGTCCCATGTGCAGGGTCGCGATTTCGTTCACGTTGTCTATCCCTGGCTGGGCGGCAGCGCAGTCGCGGATTCTGTCGCTCACTATTTCGTCGGCGCTTTCGCCGATAAGCAGGCCCTTGGTTTCCCGGGCCAGCCAGATCGCGACAGCGGCCAGTACCAGTCCGATGATGATGGAGGCGATGCCATCCCAGATGGGTGAACCCGTCACCTGGGCCAGGAACACGCCCAGCAAGGCCACAATCAGGCCAATCATCGCCGCGCCATCTTCAAACAACACCACGAAAAATGTCGGGTCCTTGCCCCGGCTGGCCGCCTCGAAGTAGCCCAGGCCGTTACGAACCTTGTTGAATTCTCGCAGCGCCACGGTAAAAGAGATTCCCTCGAAGACGATGCTCGCGCCCAGGACGATGTAGGCAATGGTGGGTTTGACCATTTCCACCGGGTGCATCACGTGCTTGACGCCCTCCCAGATGGAGATGCCGGCGCCGAACCCGAACAGCAGTACCGCGACCATGAAACTCCAGAAATAGATTTCCTTGCCGTGGCCAAAGGGGAAGCCGGGACTGGCGGGGCGTTTGGCCCGATTCATACCCAGTAGCAGCAAGCCCTGGTTGCCGGTATCCACCAGCGAATGCACGCCCTCGGAGAGCATGGCGGAACTGCCGGTAATGGATGCAGCGGTGAATTTTGTCATGGCAATCAGGAAATTTCCCGCCAGGGCTGCAATGACTACTTTTCCTGCGGATGCGGACATGGGCTATTCCGGACGTTTGGTGGAGGATGATTATAGCCTGCAAAGGAGCCTGGCGTAGAACCGGTGGTAGACAGTGGGCGATGGTCTGTACAAAATGCCTGATCGACCAAGCATGCCGTTCCCCGGGGGATAACAACGTGTCAGCCACTACCACGCGCCAGTCCGAAACCGCCTTACTCGAGAGGGTGATCGTGCGTCATCCCAATGATGCATTCGTGGACCAGGCCAATATCGAGTCCCAGTGGGAGCGATTGAATTACCGCTCGCCGCCCGATTTTGACCGGGCCGTGAAGGAATACGAGTTGTTTATCGCGGCCCTGGCCAGCCAGGGAGCCGAGGTGATTTATGCCGGTTCCGGAGACGGCCTGAGCATGGACAGCTTGTATGCACGGGATGCATCCATCATTTGTGACCGGGGTGCGATTCTTTGCCGCATGGGTAAAGTGGCGCGAATGGCCGAACCAGAGAACCTGGGGCAGGTTTACGAACGCCTGGGAATTCCGGTAATCGGGGCCATCCAGGGTGATGGCCGGCTGGAGGGTGGTGACTTTGTCTGGCTTGGACCGCGCCTGGCAGCGGTTGGCGAAGGATATCGGACAAACCCCCAGGGCATTGCCCAGTTGCGAGAATTGCTGGGCGACAGCGTCGATGAGTTGATCACCGTTCCCCTTCCTCATTTCCGTGGCCCCGGCGACGTCTTTCACCTGATGTCCCTAATCAGTCCCCTGGACGATGACCTGGCCCTGGTGTATTCGCCATTGATGCCGGTGCGATTCCGCCAGGCGCTGCTGGAGCGCGGGATTGGCCTGGTCGAGGTGCCGGCGGGGGAGTTCGACGACATCGCCGGAAACGTCTTGGCGATTGGCCCTCGCAAGGTGCTGATGGTGGATGGCAATCCGCAGACCGCCGGGCGCCTGGTGGAGGCCGGGGTGGAAGTGCTGAAATTCTCGGCATTTGAGATCAGTACCAAGGGTGATGGCGGCCCGACCTGCCTGACCCGCCCGCTGGAGCGTCGGCGTCCTGGCTGAGGCCCGGTCGGCATCCCCTGAATCGGCATTATGATTATTTTAATTGACGCATTGGGGGCATAAAGGGCGTAAAGGGGGTCAGAGTGTTTGATTTATTAAACACCTTTGGTATGATCCTCGGAGGTTTTCAGAGCTTTGCTGGACACCGTTCCCGCAGTGTTGATCTGCTGCGGCACCCCCGGCAGGGGAGAACGGGTGTCGGGCTCGAGTCAGGAGACAGGTATTCCACCGAATATCCCTGAGCAGCTGTCTCCGTTCCGTGTCTCGCCCGGCATGCCCGCCTTCTACAAGGAGGGGGTCCGCACAGGGGGCTTCATTTCCTCAAAAACTGGTTAGGCAAGAGTATGGAGCGCGCGTCGGGCCGAGAGCCCCGAAGGGCTTCTGCGAGAACAACGGGTAGCTGTCCGGAATGCGCCCGGGTTGCCCACAACAGGAGTGAGGTGCCGGCACCGTGCCAGGCGCTGAAAAGAGAACGTGAAGACCAACAGACCAGTAATCGGTGTTTCTGCATGCAGGCGGCCATTCATGGGTCGGCATATTCATGGCGTGCTGGAGCAGTATCTGGAAGCCATCAGTAAGGCCGCCAATGCGATTCCGGTAATGCTGCCGGCCATGGGCGACGCCATGTTGGACGAGCATGTCCTGGATCGACTGGATGGCATATTCCTGACCGGAAGCCCGACTAATATTGAGGCCCATCATTACGGTGGTGAAGTCAGCCTTAATGGGTCGGACCATGATCCCGAGCGCGATGCCACCACCCTGGGCCTGATCCCGCGGGTGATCAACCGGGGTATGCCCTTACTGGGTGTTTGCCGTGGCTTGCAGGAAATGAATGTGGCCTTTGGCGGCAGCTTGTACCAGAGGGTGCACGAGCAGGAAGGATTCAATGACCATCGTGATGATTATGATCAAACGATTGCGGAGCGGTTTGCTCCGGCCCACGATGTGACATTTGAACCCGGCGGGGTGCTTCATTCATTGACTGGAATGGAGACGGCCAGGGTGAACTCTTTACACGGCCAGGGAATTAACCGGCTGGGCAAGGGTCTTGTGGCAGAAGCCTATGCCCCTGATGGATTGATAGAAGCATTTCGGGTGGAAAATGCGCCGGGTTTTACCCTGGCCTTGCAGTGGCACCCGGAATGGTTGGCAACTGACGATGCAGTCTCCATGGCGATATTTTCAGCTTTTGGCGAGGCTGCCAAAAAGTACGGACGCAAACGGTGATTTATGTTGGAAAATGAAGCAGACTCAGATTTTATTGAACAGTGGTTGAAGGAACGCGGAATTTCCGAGGTAGAGGGTATTGTCCCGGATATGGCGGGCGTTGCCCGCGGAAAGTTCGTTCCCGCGAAGAAGTTTCGTCGCGAGGGCCTGAAACTTCCCGAGTCCGTGTTTATCCAGACCGTGACCGGTGAGTTCTCGGATACCGACCTGGTGGATGAGGTGGACCGGGACATGATCCTGCGTCCCGACGCCAGCACGATTCGCATGGTGCCCTGGGCGTCAGAGCGCACCGCCCTGGTGATCCATGATTGCTTCACCCAGGATGGTGATCCCATTGATATTTCCCCGCGCTATGTATTGCGCAGGGTGCTGGACCTGTACAAGGCAGAAGGCCTGCGGCCGGTGCTGGCGCCTGAAGTCGAGTTCTTCCTGGTCAAGCCCAACACGGATCCTGATATTCCTCTCGAGCCCCCGGTGGGTCGCTCGGGTCGCCAGGAAACAGTGCGCCAGGCATTCAGTATCGATGCAATCAACGAATTCGATCCCCTGATCGACGACATCTACGATTTCTGTGAAGCACAGGAAATCATCGTTGATAACCTGATTCATGAATCCGGTGCCGCCCAGCTGGAAATCAATTTCCTGCATGGCGACCCGCTGGACCTGGCCGACCAGGTGTTCCTGTTCAAACGTATCGTTCGAGAAGCGGCGATGCGCCGGAATATCTATTCGACCTTCATGGCCAAGCCGATGAAAAACGAGCCCGGCAGTGCATTGCACATGCATGTGAGCGTGATCGACGAGAAGACCGGCAAAAATATTTTCACGGATGAGCAGGGCAAGGACAGCGCTGCCTTCCATTCCTATATCGCCGGCTTGCAGCGTTACATCCCCGAGGCAACCATGTTGTTCGCACCCTATGTGAACAGCTATCGCCGCTTCATGAGCAGGTTGTCCTCGCCGATTAACGTGCAGTGGGGCTATGACAACCGGACAGTGGGCTTGCGTGTGCCGCGCTCTGAGCCCGAGGCCCGGCGTGTGGAAAACCGTGTTCCCGGTGCAGACGCGAATCCCTACCTGGCGTTTGCCGCGACCCTGGCCGCAGGTTACCTGGGCATGAAGCAGCACTTGTCACCCAGCGAACCGGTGGTGGGCAGTGCTTACAACCTGCCTCACAGCCTGCCTCGGGAGGTTTCTGAGGCGGCAGCGCTTCTGCGTGGAAGTGCCGGCATGCGAGAGATGCTTGGTGATCGCTTTATTGATGTGTACTGCCAAATGAAGGATGAGGAATACCAGGAATTCTTCCAGGTTATCAGCGCATGGGAGAGAGAGTACCTGCTGCTGAACGTCTAGCTACGGCGGGTCTTGTTTCTGTAATCACAATCGCTCGGCAAAGGGTTGTGCGGTAGTAGAGTATTTATTCGGAGAGAGTTTAATGGGTACTGAAAAGCGGACGACTCAAGAGTGGCAGAAACTGGATTCTGCTCACTACCTGCATCCGTTTACGGATTTTAAGGGGCTGGCGAAGAAGGGCTCGAGAATCATTGAAAAAGCGAACGGCATTTACCTCTGGGATGCCGATGGCAACAAGATTCTCGACGGAATGGCCGGTCTTTGGTGCGTGAACATGGGCTATGGTCGCCAGGAACTGGTTGACGCAGCGACTGCCCAGCTGGAGCAACTTCCTTACTACAACAGTTTCTTCCAAACCTCTCATCCGCCTGCTATCCGGTTGTCAACCTTGCTTGCAGAAGTTTCTCCCGAGCACATAAACCAGGTGTTTTTTACCGGCTCCGGTTCAGAGTCCAACGACACCGTGATCCGGATGATTCGTCGCTACTGGCAGCTAAAAGGGCAGGCCGGGCGCCAGACCATCATCAGCCGGGTAAATGCCTATCATGGCAGCACCATCGGTGGCGCAACCCTGGGTGGCATGAAGGGTATGCATGACCAGCTGGGCCTGACTATTCCCGGCGTGGTGCATATCGACCAGCCCTACTGGTTTGGTTACCAGGGCGACCTGGATATTGATGCGTTTGGTCTGGAAGTCGCCCAGGGTCTTGAGAATAAGATCCTGGAGCTGGGCGCGGAGAATGTTGCGGCCTTTATTGGTGAACCCGTCCAGGGCGCCGGTGGCGTGATCATTCCGCCGAAGACCTACTGGCCGGAAATTCAGCGCATCTGTGACAAGTACGGAATCCTGCTGGTGGCTGATGAGGTTATCACCGGCTTCGGGCGCCTGGGCGAGTGGTTCGGCTCCCAGTACTTCGGAATCAAGCCTGACCTGATTCCCTTCGCCAAGGGCGTGACATCCGGTTACCTGCCCCTGGGCGGTGTGCTGGTAGGCGACAGGGTTGCGGATGTCCTCAATAGCGATGGGGGCGAATTTACCCATGGCTTCACTTACTCAGGCCACCCGGCCTGCTGTGCGGTGGCAATCAAGAACATTGAATTGCTGCGTGACGAAGGTGTGATCGAGCAGGTAAAGAATGTGACCGCACCGCACTTTGCCAAGCGCATGGCTGAACTGGCGGATCACCCCCTGGTGGGTGAGGTACGCACCATCGGCCTGATGGGCGCCATCGAACTGGTTAAGAACAAGGAAACCAAAGAACTGTTTACCCCCAAGGGTGATGTTGGATTTATTTGCCGCAATGCCTGTTTTGCCAACGGCCTGGTGATGCGATCCGTCGGTGACACCATGATTACTGCACCGCCTCTGGTGATCACGGTTGAGCAGATTGACGAACTGGTGGCCCTGGCCCGCAAGTGCCTGGATGTCACGGCAGAACAGGTTTTGTAGCAGAAGACACTCCGCGCCGCCTGCTGGGGCGCGGAACTCAACTGGGGGGGTGATGTATGACTCAAGCTGGCTATCCGGATACCTATTACTTCGCAACGGCCAATGGCTTGGAGGAACACCCGGAGCTCACCGAAAATCTGCAGGCTGACGTCTGCGTAATCGGCGGGGGCTACACCGGTCTTTCTGCGGCACTCAACCTTGCTGAACGCGGATACCAGGTTGTCCTACTGGAAGCCGAGCGGATTGGTTTTGGCGCCTCGGGCCGTAACGGCGGACTGATTGGCAGCGGACAGCGAAAGGACGTGCTGGAGATGGAAAAGGCCTTTGGCCTTGAGACCTCTCGCAAGTTCTGGGATTTCGCCGAAGATGCGAAAGCCGAGATTCGCGAGCGCGTGGCCAAGCATGACATCCAGTGCGACCTTCAGCGTGGCCAGCTCGTCGGCATGCACAAGAAGAGCTACATCGGATGGGCCAGGGAATTATCTGACGCCCTGGCTGAACGCTACGACTATCCCAATACCCACGCCTTGAGCCAGGAAGAGACCCGGGCATTAGTGAACACGCCAACATTCTTCGAGGGATTCCTGGACGATGATGCGGCCCACCTGCACCCCTTGAATTTTGCCCTGGGCCTGGCAAGGGCCGCCAGGGAAGCCGGTGTGCGAATATTCGAAAACTCCAGGGTGACCGCTTATACCCGGACTGATCCGGCCCTGGTCAGCACCGACAAAGGTAGCGTGAAGGCCTCGTTTATTGTCCTGGGTTGTAATGGTTACCTGGGCAAGCTTGAGCGCAAGGTCGCAGGCAAGATCATGCCAATTAATAATTTCATGATCGCCACCGAGCCCCTGGGTGAAGAGCGGGCGAGGTCGGTGATCAGCAAGCGGATCGGTGTTCACGACAGTCGCTTCGTGGTGAACTACTTCCGCATGTCCGAGGATCACAGGTTGTTGTTCGGCGGTGGTGAAAATTACCGTCCGTCATTCCCAAAGGATATTTTGAATTTTGTTCGGCCCTACATGCTGAAACTGTTCCCGCAATTGAGTGACGTGAAGGTCGATTACGCCTGGGGCGGGACCTTGTCAGTCACGGTCAATCGCCTTCCGCACCTGGGTCGACTGGAGCCCAATCTGTTCTTCGGGCACGGGTTTTCGGGGCATGGAGTGTCTACCTCTGTCTTTGCAGGAAAGATAATGGCGGAAGCGATTTCCGGAACGGCGGAGCGCTTCGATGTGTTCTCCAGTTTGCCGATCCATACCTTCCCCGGAGGCACGATGCTGCGTTATCCGGGCATGGTCCTGGGGATGCTGTTTTTTTCGATGAAAGACAAACTTTAGGATTGGATGACTGCAGACGCATTCGCGACCAGGAGAAAAGGATCTAGTGGAAATTGGTGCAAGACTAAAGGCAGTGCGAGAAATGCGGGGCTTGTCCCAGCGTGAACTGGCCAAGCGGGCGGGTGTGACCAATAGCACGATCTCGTTGATAGAGCAGAACCGGGTGAGTCCGTCAGTGGGTTCATTGCGCAAGGTACTGGACGGTCTGCCCATGACCCTGGCTGACTTTTTCACCTTCGATTTCGAAAGTTCGGAGGGGTATTTCTACAAGGCCGATGAACTGGTGGACGTGAGCAGTGATGACATGTCCATGTTGCTGGTGGCCGCGAACAAGCGTGACCGCGCCATGAGCGTCATGCATGAGTTTTACCCGCCAGGTGCCGATACGGGCCCCGATGCGATCACCCACAGGGGTGAAGAGGGTGGTGTGGTAATTCGTGGCAGCATTGAAATTACGATCGGCGGTGAAACCCGGACCCTGGGCCCGGGTGACGCCTATTATTTCGAGACTCATCTGCCCCACCGTTTTCGAAATCGGGGCAAGGAAACCTGCGAAATAGTCAGCGCCTGCACACCGCCAAGCTTCTAGCTTGCCAGAACGAAAAAGGCCGCATCGGGTTACGATGCGGCCTTTTTTTATGCAGCGCTTTCTGCCCGGGGCATCCAGCCTAGATGTTTCTCAGGTACCACTCGTACTCGAGGGCCGTGATCTCTGCGTTGAACTGGGCGTATTCCTGGCGCTTGATGGCGTGAAACATTTTCACGAAGGACTTGCCCAGGTAATCCGGCAGGACCTTGGCCGCGGAAAATTTCTTCATCGCCGAATTCCAGGTCAGGGGCAAATCACTTTCCACCTGCTCGTAGGCGTTGCCGACAGTTATGGGTTCGGGTTCCAGTTCCTTGCTCAGGCCGTGGTGTATGCCCGCCAGGACGGCGGCGGTGAGCAAATAGGGATTCACATCGGCACCGGCTACCCGGTGCTCGATACGACTCGCATCACCCAGGGTTGCCGGAATTCGCAGGCCGGTGGTGCGGTTGTTGTAGCCCCAGGCCCTGTTGGTCGGGGCATAGGAGCCTTCCCTGAAACGCCTGAAGGAATTGGCATTCGGTGCGAACAACAGCATGGCTTCGCGCATGGTATCCGCCAGGCCGGCGATGGCATTGCGCAACTTCGGCTGGTTCTCCGGATTCTCGTCACAGGCAAAGATGTTGTTGCCGTCCTTGTCCAGGACGCTGGTGTGAATGTGCATGCCGTTACCCGCGTGCTGGGGGTAGGGCTTGGCCATGAACGTGGCGGTGTAATTGTGGCGCTTGGCGACTTCACGAATCAGGCGCTTGAGCATCACTGTCTGGTCACAACCCAGTAGCGGGTCGTCTGTATGATCCAGGTTGATCTCGAACTGCCCCGGGGCGTATTCCTTTACCGCACCGTCCGCAGGAATTCCCTGGGCGGTGCAGGACCTGGCAATTTCCGCCAGGAAGGGAGCGTAGTCTTCAAGTTCAACGATACTGTAAACCTGGCTGCAACTGAGGCGCTCCCCGGTCACCGGAGAGAACAGCGGTTGGGGTTTACCCTGGCTGTCGCGTTCGCGATCCACCAGGTAGAACTCCATTTCCAGGGCGACTACCGGTTTCAGGCCGTCGGCGCGGAACCGGTCCAGCACCTTGTTCAGGACGGTGCGTGGATCACCCTCGAAAGGCTCTCCATCCAATTCCGTCATGGTTAACTGAAGTTGGGCGCGGTGGGGACTACGCCAGGGAACCACGGTCAGGGAGCCGGGAACCACCTGGCAAATGCCGTCGGCGTCACCGGTCTCCATTCCCAGCCCGGTCTCTTCCACGGTTTCTCCGGAGATGTCCAGGGCAAAAACAGACAATGGAAGATTGATTCCCGACTGGATGATTTTGTCCAGGGACGTGATATCCGCGCGCTTACCCCGCAACACACCGTTGGTGTCACAAATCAGCAGTTCGGCTGTCTTGATCTCGGGATAGCGAGTCAGGAGTTCTTGCGCAGAGTAATAACTTCCGCTTTTGGGTTTGTTGGTATCAGTCATGGTGTATGTTCAATATAAGCATCATTTGCGTATCCCGCTCAGAGTCATTATTTCGCGCCGACAAGGTGAATATGACGGAATACGTGTGGTTTGGATTTAAATCCGGATGAAGCAAGTTCTATTGCTTCATGATTCAGACTTGATAAGTGTCTAATATATTTTACATTGTGGCAAGTATTTTAAGACATGAGGGGTGCCAAGACAGGGTTTGGGACTCTCCAACCCGGCGTGACTTGCACATCTGTGAATATCCGCCGACAGTCGGGTCCTGTCCGGGGCGTTTTGCCCCCGTCCCAATCTGGAAAACCTGGACGGCAACGCCGTGCTTGGTGAGGTGATGATGAAGGTGCAGTCCCGGTGACAGATGCCAGGGAATTTTCTTCCCCGGATACCGGAAGGCCGGGGCGCTGGATATTGCTGGCCGGAATCTGGACCGTCAATCTGAGCTTCGGCCTGGTGATGTTTTCCCTGGCCCCGCTGGTGGCCGAGGTCAGCGCGGACCTGGGCCTGGGGCTGACCGCCATGGGTACGGTGCTGGGGGCATGGCCCCTGGTGTACCTGCTCGTAGCGCTTCCCCTGGGCGCCTACGTGGACCGGATAGGCCTGCGCCGCTGCGTGCTGATCGGGATCGCCCTGGTAAGTCTCTCGGCCTTGCTGCGGGCCTTTGCGGAGAGTTACCTGTCCATGTACCTGGCGGTGTCCTTGCTGGGGCTTGGTGTGCCCCTGGTTTCCATCGCCACCCCCAAGCTCGTCAATTACTGGTTTGCGCCCTCGGAGCGAGGCGCCGCTACCGGCTTGTACATGAGTGGCCCCTCGGTCGGAGCGATGCTTTGCCTGGGCCTGACCCAGTGGTGGGTAATGCCGCTGGTGGATCACCAGTGGCGCCGTGTGCTGATTTTGTATGGCCTTTTCTGCGCCCTGGTCACCGGAGCCTGGTGGCTGATTTCAAGGACGGTGGGGGCCAGGGGGCCGGCCGACCGGGAAGCGGGACGGGTTGCCGACTGGGGGCTTTACCTTCGATTGCTCGCCAGGCCGATTGCCAGGAAGGTGCTGGTGCTGGCAACGGGTGTTTTCCTGTTTATGCACGGACTGAACAACTGGGTGCCGGAGATGCTCAGGTTGGCGGGGCTGGATCCCGCCCAGGCGGGATTGCTGGCTGCCCTGCCAATCGCCATCACAATCGTTGGCGCCATACTGGTACCCCGGTTTATCCCTGCAGGAGGCCGTGCCCGGGCCCTGGCGGGCCTTTTTGCCTGTGGCGCCGTCGCAGCGCTGCTTCTGTCCACCAGCGCCTTGTCGGCTGTCCTGGCCGGGCTGGTGCTGCTGGGTATCGCAAGAAGCGCCCTGTGGCCTTTGACGCTGCTGTGCCTGACCGAGTCCGGCCAGGTTGAGCCGTCGGAACTCGCTCCCGCCGGCGCCCTGTTTTTCACCTTTGGCGAAGTGGGGGGTGTGGCGGGTCCGGTGCTCATGGGCGCCATGGCCCAGCTGACCGGGGGATTCCAGTGGCCGATGTTCACCCTGGCGCTGATGTGCGTGGGGCTTGCCCTGTTGAGCCTGTCCCTGGAACGCCTGCAGCGGGCAGGACGCTGAGGCAGGTTTAGCGCTCATGCCGGCTGAAAATAATTGCCACACACCAGGCAGGCTTCCCTGCATTCTACTGCCTGATTTTGTTCGGAATATTCCCTTATCTGCTCCGGGGGCGTAGCCAAAAAGAGACAGCTGTTGGCTCCTGAAAAGCGGGCATGGTTCACATTATCTG
>Ga0224507_10000093_pt1 | contig 33265 bp, 24 predicted proteins | sample SF_Jan12_sed_USG_3_FD_170159 | JGI IMG/M metagenome (GOLD analysis project Ga0224507, IMG submission 170159) | Sediment microbial communities from San Francisco Bay, California, United States - SF_Jan12_sed_USGS_13 | ecosystem: Environmental > Aquatic > Marine > Sediment | place: USA... | reverse complement strand
GGCAGGACTGGCGATCGGTTCGGCGATGGCAATGTTCGTGCCTGGCGGCATTGTAGTCTCCACCGAGATCGTCTTGCTTGCCGTCGCGCTGATGATTGGCGCCGGAGTCCTCGCGGGAATATTTCCCGCCTTGAAGGCGATGCGGCTGTCGATCGTCGATGCATTGGCACGAGGTTAGTTCAGTGCGGACTTTGCAGCAGATCTTCGCAGTTACCTGGTTAAACTTCCTCAACCTGTCGCATCGGGTTGCGTCGTCATCGGTGGCGGTCGTCGGCGTTGCCGCCGTCGTCCTTGTGTTTGCCGCCGTGCTGTCGATGGCCAAGGGCTTCGAGCGGACGATGACCTTGGCAGGATCGGAGGACACGGCGATTATCATCCGCTCCGGGTCGACGTCGGAACTGGCCAGCGGCCTGTCGAATGAACAGGTATTGATCGTCGAGACGGCGCCCGGAGTTCTGCGAGACGGCGATCAAGCGGTCGTGTCGGCCGAGTTGTATGTGCTTGTCGATATTCGCAAGAAGTCCAATGACTCGGAAGCCAACGTGCCGTTTCGCGGCGTCGGGCCGAGAGCTTTCGATGTACGCGATTCGACCGGGTTGACGGAAGGGCGCATGTTCGAGCCGGGCAAGAACGAGCTTGTTGTCGGGCGGGCAGCGCAATCGGAGTTCGAAGGGCTGGACCTCGGCACATCGATCAAGTTCGGACGCACGGCATGGACCGTCGTTGGCGTTTTCGAAGCCGACGGCGGAGTCGCCGAATCCGAGGTCTGGACCGACATCAGGGTGTTGCAGGGAGCATACCGGCGTGGCAACAGCTTCCAGACCGTGCGTGTCCGACTCGATGACAGAGACAGCCTTGCCGGGCTGGAAGAGGCGCTCAAGAACGATCCGCGCCTGGATGTCGACGTCTATTCGGAACGGCAGTTTTATTCGAGCCAGGCGCAGGGCACAAGCACATTCATCCGCGTGCTTGGCTATCCGATTACCTTTCTGATGGCGATTGGCGCTGTCTTCGGCGCGCTGAATTCGATGTACTCATCGGTGTCGGCGCGGGGCAAGGAGATCGCGACCTTGCGCGCTCTCGGCTTCGGTCCGATATCAGTTCTCGTGTCGACGATGATCGAGTCGACGCTGTTGGCGCTAATCGGTGGCCTTCTCGGCGGCGCGATTGCTTTTCTGGCTTTCAACGGCTTCCAGGTATCGACCCTGAGCAACGCCAGCTTCAGCCAGGTCGTTTTCGATTTTGCCGTAACCGCTGACTTGCTCGCGCAGGGCATTGTCACGGCACTGATCATCGGCCTGATCGGCGGCTTTCTTCCCGCCCTGCGCGCCGCCCGACTTCCTGTCGCACAGGCGCTGCGGGAACTTTAAGCCTAATTACTGCGACGTAAAGGGTCATTGTGAATGGATCTGCCTTCTGATTTCAAAGATGCCTTGATCGAGGCCAGAAAAATGCACGCGCAGGGACGATTGCTCGAAGCGGAGCGCATCTACCGTGTCCTGGCAGCTCCGGGACCGCACCGCGGTATCGCACTCGAGTCGCTGGCGGACCTGTATGTGCATCAGCAGCGCCTGGACGAGGCCCACAGTGTACTCAGTGCGCTAACCGAGGAGGACCCGGACAACCTGCATTATTGCACGCTCCTCGCGAACTTTTTTGACTCGGTCGGGCAGACGCAGGCGGCGATCGACGAGTATTTGCGATTACTGCAAAGGCAGCCCGATTGCGCTGTTGCACACTTCAATCTCGCACTCTTATACAAGAACGAGCAGTACTTTTCCGAAGCGATGGCAGCTTACGAGAACGCGGTACGTCTCGGCATCGATCAGGTGGAAGAGGTCTACTCGAACATGGGCACTTTGTATTCTGAGATGCAGGATGCGGAAAAGGCCAGGGAAATGTACGAGCGTGCCCTGGAGATCTCGCCGGATTACGTGCCCGCTCTTTTCAATCTCGCGGGTCACTTCGAGGAGTCGGGAGAAAAACAACTCGCGATCGAGCACTACGAGCGCATACTCTGCATCGACCCGAGACATTGGAAATCGCTCGCGCGCCTCGCGTACCCGGAAAAAATTACGGCCGAAGATCGAGACCTGATAGACCGGCTGAAAGCTTGCGTCGACGATATGAAGGACGACAAGCGCGCCCAGGAAGGCCTGTATTTTGCGCTAGGCAAGGCCTACGACGATCTAGAGTCCTATGACGAGGCCAGCGCCGCCTTTGTTGCCGCGAACGAGCTAAGCAAAGAGCGCGTGCGGCCCTATGCTCCGGCAGCGACCGAAAAAGCCTTCGACCAACTTATCGACATTTTCAGTTCGAGCTGGATTGAAAGGGCGACGACCGATTCCGAAGTGTCACCGATATTCATCTGCGGGATGTATCGTTCCGGCTCAACGCTTCTGGAGAGGATGCTGGCGGCGCACCCGGCAATCGCCGCCGGTGGCGAGCTGAATACCCTGGCATGGCTCATCAGCCGTCATTTGGGGCCATTCCCGCAAGCAGCGGCTGCAGCGTCGAGGGAGCAGCTCGGCCGCATTGCGGAGCAATACGACGCGAGGGTAAGGGAGCTGGTACCGGACTCGCCGCGGGTCACCGACAAACGGCCCGACAACTTCCTGCGTCTGGGCCTGATTCGGGCAATATTTCCTGCGGGCAAGATCATTCAGACGCGTCGTGACATCCGCGGCAACAGCCTGTCCCTGTATTTCCAGCAGTTCGATCGTGCTGCCAGTTACGCGAATGACCTGCAGCACATCGTGCACTACTATGAGCAGCAGGAGCGCCTCTTTGCGCATTGGCAGGCGTGTTTCGGAGACAGCATCTGTGTCGTTGACTACGAGGAGCTGGTCGTGTCGCCTGAACCGGTTTTGCGGCGGGTGTTGGAGTTCCTCGGGCTGGAGTGGGATGTCGGAGTCCTCGACTTTCAGAAAAGCAGCGGCCTGGTCAAGACGGCCAGCATCTGGCAGGTGCGACAGGGTCTCCACAGCCGATCCAAGGACCGCTGGCGCAACTATGGATCGCTGCTTGGCAGCCTGACGGAACTGGCGCCGCCGGATGAGACGCCTGCGTAGCCGGGCGACACGCCAATGCGATCGTGTCTGACCCCAAAACACTCCCACAGGCGCCCAGATGTTGTTGCCAGAACACCACAAGCACGTCCGAGCCGCACATTATTGAACAAAATGCACTGGACGGGTGTCGACGGCCAGCCAGGGAGCTCCGGGACAATGCTGGGAAAAGACTCATAAATACAATAAATTATCGTAATATTGACCCGAAGACCTGCGCCTGTTTGCTGCTCTTGAAAGCGCTTTCCTGCTAATAACTATTTTGTTGGCTATTCGCGTCATTTATCTGCTACACTCCCTTCCACGTTGATTAGCCAGCGCAAAAGGGCGCGGTTGGATCGTCGTACCGTCAGAGCATCAAGTTCTTAAAAAAATTCGATGATGGTCTGAACTACGAGCTACTTTTCCTGTAAATATCCAAGGGGACTTGAAACATGCATAAGGGTAATCCAGGGCAACCCAAAGCAAGCGCTTTGTCCATTGCCGTAAAAAGCGCTCTATGTCTTAGCCTCACTCCGGGGCTGGTCGCGGCGCAAGACGACGTTTCCGAAGAGGTGATGGAAACGATCACCGTCACCGGCTCGCGTATTCCGCGTCTCGATCCGCAGATGGTTACTCCGGTCCAGGTTTATGACTCGGACTTCATCGAAAACACCGGTGCAGCCACGATGCAGGACTTCCTGTTCACGGCGAGTTTTGCCGGCCCAGGTCTATTTAACGAAAACCAGACATTAAGCCAGACGGCGGGTACTGCCAACTTCGACAGCCGCGGTTTCGGCGACGACTACGTGGTCATACTGTTGAATGGCCGCCGCCTGCCGGGTGACCCGGTCTTCGGCGACGGTGCGACCAACCTGAACTTGATCCCGCTTGCTGCTGTAGACAGGGTCGAATACCTGTCGACGGGCGCGTCGGCGATTTACGGCGCCGATGCCGTGCAGGGCGTTCTCAACATCATCACGAAGCAGGAATACGAAGGCCTCGAGGTCAAACTTCAATACGGTAACGACCAGGATAGCGGCGGTGGTCGCACCGGTATCTCGGTTGCTGGTGGCGTAGTCAGTGACAAGGGCTTTGCAACGATTTCGTTCGAATGGCTGAACCAGGACGATGTTGACGCAGCCGGTTTGCCGCTGATCGGCTCGGCCATCGCACCGGACGGCACGGACGGGCGCAGCACGATCGGTGCGGTACCCGACAACGTCACGTTCCTGGATTTCGAGAACGGTATACCTGTTCCGGCGCCAAACTGCCCCCCCGAGAATCTTGCTCCCTCACAGTGGTTCGATAACGGGCAGGACTGCACGTACGACTTCGCGCCGCTGTACGACGCTATCCCGGCCCAGGAGCGCATGAACTTCCTGGCCAGCGCCGAATACAACCTTGGCGATCGCCTTACGGGTTATGGCGAGTTCCGCATGAGCCGTAACCTCACGAAAGTTCGCAACGGTGCAGCGCCGGCAATCTTCAACGTTACGGGCGCAGCATCTCTTGCTGATATTGACGCTCAGCTCGGCACCGATCTGTTTAACTCATCGTCGGTTTATATCCTGCGTCGCGCAACGGATGCGGGTCCGCGTGCAAGCGATAACACCAACACCGCTTACTCAGTAACGCTCGGTGCTCGCTTCGAACTCGGTGGGACCCATGAACTCGACGTCAGTGTTCAGAACATCGAGTCGGAGATGAACTTCGTCGGTGTCAGCGGCAACCTGTCGCGCAGCAGGACCGAAGCCGCGGTAGCGTCGGGTCTGTTCGACCCGCTGGAGGTGTACGACAAGCAGTGGTTCATTACCAACGGCATTGCGGTCGCTATCCAGCGCCAGGGCACAGGCAACGACAGGCGCCTCAACCTGACGTTTACCGGTGAGATCGGCGACAGCGGTATCGGCTATGCGGTCGGCGGCCTCTACAAAGAAGACGACTTCGTCGATACTTCTGACGCCGTGCAGATCGACCGGGACGTATCCGGTGGTGCGGGCTCTGCCGGGCTTGGCGAGCGCGAGAATGCGGCTTTCTTCGGTGAGCTCTCCTACAGCCCGATCGACACGGTCGAGATGTCACTGGCTGCTCGCTACGACACCTACGATTGGACAGGCATTGATCCTGCTCTTGGGGTACAGGCAGGGTCCGACGCCAGCGAGGCGACATACATGGCCGGTATCTCGTTCCGTCCGGTCGACAACCTGCTGCTACGTGCGTCCTATGGTACAGGCTTCAAGGCGCCGACACTGGGTGAGCTCTACCTTGGTGGATCGTTCGGCGTAACACGAGCCGTCGATACGACGTTCTGTAATCAGGTCACTGCTGATCCGACGTCGACGCCGGAAGAGATTGACAGCGCTTGCCGCACGCGAGAGATTCGTTCGCAATCGGGTGGTAACGTCTTTCTCGAGACCGAGTCGTCGACCAACCTCAGCGTAGGTATGGTGTGGGAGCCAACCGACAACTGGTCGGTTGCACTCGACTACTACGACATCGAAGTCGAGGACAAGATCGGCTCGCTGAGCGTGCAGGAGATCCTCAATAACGAGAGCAGTTACCCGGAACTCGTGAATCGCGTCGGTGGACAGCTAAGTCATCCAGACGCGTTTGTTGCGTCCAACCTGCAGAACCTGAACCTGGAAAACGGTTCCGGTATCGATTTTTCGACGCGGGCTGACTTTGATATGAATACCGGCTCAATCGTCACTGATCTTCGAGTGGCATACTTGCTCAAGCATGAGCGTCAGACATCGGCCGTTCAACCGCTGTGTGACGATGCCGGCACGACGAGTGAGCCCGAGTGGCGCATCAACGGCCAGATCGGCTGGCAGGCGGCTGACTGGACGACGACGATGACGTTCCGCTACCTTGGCTCGACGGATGATCTGGTTGGTGGTCGTGAAGACGGCGAGTGCACTATTGTCACAGGTGGTCGTGTCCGTTCCGTTGACAGCTATCTCGAAGTGGGTCTACGAGGCACGTACGACTTCAATGATCAAAGGACCCAGATCGCAGCTGGCATCATCAACCTGACGGACGAAGAGCCACCGTTCTCTGAAGTTGCTGGAGAAGGCTGGCCGTTCTTCGATCAGTCGTTGTACGATGCGCGTGGCACGCGATACTACCTGAACCTGACGCACAACTTCTTCTGATAAAGAAAGAAGCACAGCCTTAGGCAAAGCAAGACAAGCGGCTAGTCGCGTAATGCGACTAGCCGCTTTTTTTTGCTCGGAGCTTTTACTTACATTTCTTGATGAAGTGTCGTTCGACGGACTTTGGTCGCGAGATCGTTCTGTAAAACTCGTCGACATATCTCAGCATCCCGCTACGCATCTTGCGTGACAGTCCGGCCTGATCTCGGATCAGAGCTTCAAAGTCATCGCGTCTCGCAACGATCTTCTCGAACGTCGTTGGCAAGCGCTCATTATTTACGCAGCGGCCTCGATAAAGTCGATCCTGTACCGAGTCTAGCCGCAGCTTAGGGTTCGGCGCCGCATAAGGTGCAGAGACGAAGCCTGACATGTCGAAGTCATAAGGTACGGAAATGTAGGGTGTGCCGTCACCGCCGAACAGTGTGTGGTTATGGCAACATTCTCCGCCCGGTGCGCCTGCAATAGGTGAAAAATCCGTATTGCCTATGAGGTAGTGAAATACGGACGTGAGATTCAGGTATTCGGGGTCCAGACTCGAAACTGGGATCTTTTCGACGCTTAGCGGCGGTAACCCTATACGCTTTGCAAGGCTGTCTTTATGTTCGATGAATATTCCATAGCCGTCGATGCCAATTTCCTCGTTCGGGTTTGCGTATTTAATTCGAAGCAAGCGGACGCGATAGCTGGCGTCGGTTAGCAGGTTGAAGAAACGGTACGCCAGGAACTCAGCAAGGATGCTCTGCTCGTGAATGTACGATCCCGTGGTGCAATGCGTAACGAGTTTCAGCTTGTCCTGCCCAGCGAACAGCGTTTTCTTGACCTGTGACTTCTTGAAGTTAAGCCGCAGGGGCGGAAAGGCGCAGACATCGGGTCGTCGGCGGTAACGCCCCCTCGCCCGTATGCCCACGTCCAGATCGACCAGTTTTCCATCTGTGGTCCGGTATTGAAGTTGGCCCGAAACGTACTCTTGCGTAGGCCGATCCAGTGCAATCGAGTCGAAGGGCGCGACGATTCGCACGTCGAGAGGCTCATTACTTGCAAACAGCGGGTCAGGAACGGCGCTGTCTCCTTTGGCGTTCGCCGTCGACAAACACAGTAGTAGACAGGGCGCCAGTATCAGCCGGTTACACATCCTCGCTCCTTATTTTACGCGCTTCACTCGTGGCTGGCCGGATTCCCCGTCGAGCTGCAGTTTGAAGCCAATGCCGTCCTCAACGAGCTTAGCTTGGGCGTTGCAGTTCCTGTACCGTAATTTCTTGTTGCCGAGGTATTGCCAGACCTGGCCGTTCTCAAAGTAGAAATAGAATTTGCGGTTATTGGCCACGCCGCAGCGGACAACAGTCGTGAGGATGGTTTCGTAATTGTCTTCCGACTTGGGCAGGCCGATATCATCCGTGAGCTCACGATATTGCGAGTCGTCATCGACCTCCTGCGAGACTTCCGCCGCCACAGCTTCGGTCTCCTGAGGTTCCACCTGAACGGCAATGCCTGTCGTCGCGACAACGGGAGCAGTCTCACCGATGCCGTCGTAGCATGCCAGTCGCTTCTCGATATCCGGATATTCGCGGCACTGGTGAAGCTCATCCATGGGAACGCTCTCGTTGTCGGCGAGCACTGCTGCGGAGCACAGCAGCAGCGCGCCTGCAACGGCGCCCGAAAGTAAGCTTTTCATTCATACCCTCCTTCTGGAAATGGGCTCGATCGGGATCATGATAGCGTGAAAGAAACAATCGGATATACTGTTCAAAAATCATATAGGTTTGGATCCATGAGCCAAAACTACCAACTTCACACGGTGTTTCCTTCTTGCTTGTATGTCGCCGAGGTAGAGAATGCGGCACAAATCAACAAGGCCATGCTGCCATATATCTACGAGATGCGGGAGCAAGACAGAGCGAATATCAAGGACCCCGAAATGCTCAGCGTTTTCGAGAACGAAGTGTGGAGCACCTATTTTTCACATCCTGGTATTGGATTACTTAAGGAACCCTGGACGCAAGAATTGCAGCGCGCAATTCTCGAAAACACCGAGCAACTTGTAAATCTGTTGCAGCTCGATTTCGGCAAGCGCAAACCGCGTGTTACGACGTTGTTCGCCAACATCCATGAGGAGTTGTACCATCGTCACGATGCGCATACGCACCCCGGGTCGATGTTCAGCGGCTCCTACTTCGTCAAAACCTATCCGGGCGCCGGGAGATTTCGACTCATCAATCCGTGTCGCGCCCTGCAATTCCATGAATTCAAATTCCGCGAAGATAACGAGCTCAACGTCAACGAGGTCTCACTCGACCCGGTTGCCGGCCGTCTTGTGATGTTCCAGAGCCACGTGCCCCACGCCGTCGACCGGCCTACCGCTCGCGGCGAGAGAGTCGCAATCGCGTTCAATGTGAACTACGAGTGAGGCCCTGAGCCGGACCCGCAGTGGCAAGATCGGCGCGCCTTTCCCGACCATATGTTGCTAGAAAGCTACAGAACTCCACCTTTTCGATAGAGCAAGGTTAGCAGCAAAGAAGCCTGCAAAATAAGTACTTTCCGCAAATCTATTTACGGCGTCTACCCATAGTGCTATAAAAAACTCTGCATTGTATCGTTAATGCAACATGCGAACAGACCGCATATCCTGTGCGGAAGGACAGAAAAATGAGTGCTTTCAGACATACGGCACCCGGTCTGACGGGGCTGGCGATTATCGCGTGCGCGGCATTCTTGCCGGCAAGCGCGCTAGTCGCACAGGACCAGGACGTGGCTGCCGAGGAAGGATTAATAGACGAAATCGTCACTACGGGTTCGGCGATTAAACGCGTCGATTTGTACAACGCTCTGCCAGTGCAGGTCATTACGGCCGACACGATAGACCGGCAGGGTATTACCAACGCCGCCGACCTGATCGAGGCAGTACCCGCCATGCAGGGTTACATAACGCCTGCGCAAACAGTGGGTGGTGATGGCGGTGGTATCCGCACGGCCAACCTGCGGGCGATCGGCAGCCAGTACACGTTGAGTTTACTGGACGGTCGACGCATGGCGCCGGCTGACTCGGGGAGCAGCATCTCCCTGGACAACATCCCACTCGCTGCGGTTGAACAGGTCCAGATCCTGACGGACGGCGCAAGCGCCCTGTACGGTTCTGATGCCATCGCCGGCGTGGTTAACTTCATCCTCAAGGATTCCGTCGAGGAGACGACCATCAATGGCAGAATGGACAGGCCATCGGAGAGCGGCGGCGCACACTGGAATTTCGATATTGTTACCGGCTTCGGCGACCTGAACACCGACGGCTACAGCCTGGTGGCCAGCTACAGTCACGAAGATCAGGAACAGCTCGCTGCTGCGGATCGCGACTTCGCCAAGACCGGGTTCATCCACTTCAGGCATGGAGGCCAGGATCTGTACTTCCAGAACTCTTCGGCCAATGCGATTCCGGGCAACGCTTACATCTACACCGCTGATTTCGATGACGAAATCAGAGCCTTCAACCCGAACGCCGTGGCAAATGGCGGCGTTTGCGCGGAGCAAACCACTCCGGACGGCGAGACCTGTCGGTTCGACTACACGAGTACGCTGGAGGTTCTTCCGGAGTCAAAACGTGACAGCATCACTCTGAACGGCAAATACCGGTTCAACGACGGCGTGGAAGGCTTCGCTACCGTGCTGGCGTCTCAGTATGAGGTAACGCCGAGAATCGCGCCCTATCCTACGGGCGAGGTACCTCTTTGGTCATCCAGTCAGACGGAGCCAATGTCCGACCTGGTAGCCAACGAGGTGTGGCCGCTCCTGACAGCTGCGGAACAAGCGGCGGCGGGTGAGATTACCGGTACCTGGCGTGCAGTGCCTGCAGGTAACCGCACCTACACGTGGGCTACAGACTCCTACAATTTCACGTTCGGTCTGGACGGCAGCACCGACAGGGTGGACTGGAGCACAGCGCTTACGCACGCGATCACCGAGACCGAGCAAACCTACCCCACTGGTTGGTTGCTGCTCGATGAGTTTGTCGCAGCTGCCTCCGCGGGGGCTTTCAACATCTTCGCCACTCAGGATGCCTTCACGGACGCGGATCAGGCAGCACTGGATCCGACCATCTATCACGGCCCCTGGGACAATACCAAGAACACCATGACGGCGTTCGATGCACAGGCCTCCATGCCGCTGTTCGAAATGGGTGGCGGTGATGTGATGCTGGCGGCGGGTATCGACTATCGCACGACCAACTACGAGCGCGATATCGCGGACGCCAATCGCGACGAGCTGTTGCTGTTCCTGTCGAAGGATACGGCGTACGAGCTCGATCGCGACCAGTGGGGCGTATTTACAGAAGTTCTGTTCCCGTTGGCCGAAGCGTTCGAAGCAACCGTTTCCTTGCGCTATGACGATATATCGGCTGTGCAGGACAAGCTGAATGGCGGTAGCATCGATTCCGGCGACAGCGACACAACCTATAAGGTTAGCCTGCTCTGGAACGCTAGCGACGCCATTGCTTTGCGCGGCTCCTACGGCACGGGCTTCAAGGCGCCATCGATGCGCGAAATCGGTGAGCCTCTGTCCGAGTTCGGCGTCACCTCCGGCACGTTCGTCTGCCCATTCTCGGATCCCGATCCACTGGCTCAATACTGCAGGACCTCGGCGACCGGCGATCAGTACGACGTGTTCCGTCAGGGCTACGCTGGGCTGACGTTCGAAAGCTCAAAGCAATACACCTTCGGTATGGTCCTGACGCCGCTAGACAATTTCGACATGACGGTCGATTACTGGAACATCGAGCTGGAAGACCTGGTTGAGCGTCTGACCGAGCAGCAGATCTTCGACAACGCGGATATCTACCGTGACCTGTTTACGACGAAGACTAACCTGGCTACCGGGCAGGAATTCCTGGCCATCATCCAGGCCGCGGTTAACGTCGGTACACGGGAGCAGTCCGGTGTCGACTATGCCATGAACTACAAAATGGAAATCGGGTCGGCGCAGCTTGACCTGAACCTGGCCGGCACCTACATGATCGACTCCGAAAGCTCGCTCACCGGCAGCAGCCTGGGCCGCTTCGGTCTCGACGACGGGGTGGTGTTCCGCAACATCATCAATATTGGCGCCACCCTGTATCACGGCGACTTCACCCACACATTGTGGGCCAACTACCGCAGTGGATACCATGACGCGGAACAGGAAGTTGAAATCACCGGTACCGGCGTTCCGCTGGGCCAGGGACCGACAACGACTGTAATGCTCAACGTCCCGTCCTACACGGTCACCGAATATCAGGCCCGCTACATGATGCTTGAGGACAGCCTCGCGCTTTCGTTAGGAATAAGCAACCTGCTTGACAAGGAACCGCCCCTGTCGCTGCAAACCAGTGGCGCAGGGCACCAGGTAGGCTGGGACCCGCGCTTTACCGACGGCTACGGTCGCACTTACTATCTGCAGGCCCAATACCACTTCTAGCAACTGGCGCCTGACAGTAAGAGCTGACAAAAAGCGGAACCCGGCCCCTTCACAGGGGCCGGGTTTTGTCTAGTTCACGTCAGGGTGATTAGATATCTCCGGCCGCCGCTGCCGCCGCAGCTGATTGCGACATCATGATCTTCACCTCCGCACCTTCCCTGAGGTTCTCTGCGCCGCGAACGGCGACGCGGTCACCTTCCTGCAATGAGCCTGAGACGCCGATCAGGTCTCCGGACGAGTCGCCGATCTGGACCTCGATGCGCTCGGCCTTGTTGTCGTTGTTGATGCGGAAGACATACGCGCCGTTCTGACGCAGGATCAGCGCATCGCGCGGAATCGCCAGGGTCGGCGCTGCTGACTGAATTGGAATGCCAACGCTTACGAGTTGGCCGACTGTCCAGCTGTCGCTGGCTTCGAGCGGCAAGTCAATGCGCGCTTCGAAAGTTTGTGAACGGATATCGCCGGTAGGCACTAACGCGCGAATGTTGCCCGCAAACTGCGTATCGGTTGCAAACACGCTGATGGAAGCGCCAACCAATGTGCGCGGCAGATGTTTGAGCGGCACGAACGCGCGTACCTCCATGTTGCGAACATCAGTCATTTGTCCGAGAACTTCACCACGTGCAACGTCCTCTCCGGCGCGATGCGCCCGACTCGTAATGACACCCGTAAAGGGTGCCCGGACGTCGGCGCGGCGAATCTGGTCGTCAATCTGACGCAGGCGAACCTTGATGAGTTTCGCATCCGATACAGCCAGGTCGCGGTTTGCCTCGGTCTGCTCCAGCTCGAACTCCGACACCAGACTGGACCCCTCGAGTTCACGCTGCCTGCCGAGCTGGCTGTTGAGCTGCCGAATATTGATCCCGGCGCGCTCGAGCAGAACTTCCTGCTCGGCGCGCTGCAAAAGCAGGGGTTCCGGGTCGATACGTGCGACGGCCTCTCCCGCCTGCACGACGGTACCCGGTTCGGCGACCATGATGAGCTGGCCGGCGACCCCCGCTGTCAGCTGCATGTCGTTGCGACTGTATATGGTGCCGGGCACTGCAACCGTCGGCGTAACCTCGGTTTGAGCGACATAGGCAATCTGCACAACGGGTGTCGGCGGTTGCTGCGCGAGCGCCGCTACCGCAATGAAAGCGGCTGCGCTTGCGAAGATGAATCGAAACTCACGCATCGGCAGCTACCTCACGCACGTTGCTGGAACGGACGATACCTGGCAGGCGCAAGCCCGGCAATCGCAGGGCGCTGGGCATTAGGATGAGAGTAAAGATAGCGCTGACGATCATACCGCCGACAATGACGGTGGCCAGACCCCTGTAAATCTGCGAACCGACCCCCGGAATCAGCATGAGCGGCAACATGCCGAATATACTCGTCAGCGTACTCATGTAGATCGGCCGCGCACGAATCCGGACCGCTTGCGCCACAGCCTCGGAGCGCTCGAGACCATCACGCTGGCCGGCGCGCGTTTGCATCACAAGAAGAATCGCGTTGTTGACCACAAGTCCGAGCAGGATGACAAAGCCGATGGTCGTCAGCAGGTCCATCGCCTGCGTCGTGAACAGGTTCATGACGCGCAATGCCAGGATGCCACCCGCGATAGCAAGCGGTATCGACAGCAGCACGAGTACTGCATCCCACAAGGAGCGGAACATGGCTGCGAGAATCAGGAACAGCACAACGGCGGCGACACCGATATTTACAGTCATCGTCGACAGTGCGGCTTCGAGTCGATCCGCGGTGCCGCGGTACTGCACGCTGACATCTGGCGGCATGATCTCCTTGATCCTCGGACCTGCGACATCCCTGAGTTGTTCGAGGGCCTCCTGCACTGTCATCTCTTCGGGTGGCCGGACGCTCAGCGTCATCGTTCTCTGCCCGTCGACGCGACGTAACTGGGTTGGGCCAACGGTTCTGCGAATCTCGGCCAGTTCGCCAATCGTTTGTATGCCGGCCAGCGGCGTCGCGATCGGTGTCGACGCGAGCTTGTCGGGCGAGTCCCACACCGGACCGCGGAGAATCATATCCATACGATTATTGCCGTCGAAATATTCGCCGACGTACGCGCCGCTCGTGACGGCGCGGACAATAGTGGCCAGTGCAGCACGATCGAGTCCGGCGGCCGTTATGCGGCGGTCATTCGGCACCAGCTGCAGCTCGGGTTCGGCAATCGCAAGGGCCGGAATCGGCCGCACCTGAGCGCCGGGCAGAACCTCATTGATGATGCCCATGCCCTGCATTGCGATTTCGGAGAGAACATTTATGTCATTGCCGGCCAAATCCACGTTGATTGCGCGGCCGCCATCGAAGCCGAAATTCAAGAGTGATGAGCGTTGCACGAAGGCCTGCGTGTCTGGCAGATCGACCAGCACCTCATCGCGGACGATGCTGATCATCTCCTCAATACGATTCGGGTCCTGCGGGTATATGAACAACGCGTTGAACGTGCCGAATGCCGACAGGTTGTAGCCGCGGATATACGGCTGCTTCTCGTGATCCATATACGGCTTCAGCCGCTCCACGATCGGCGCGGCGACCTCGTCCCTGACCATGTCTACAGTCCCGCCGGGCGGCATCGCGAAGAACGCGTTCAATGAATCCGAGGGCGCCTGCGGTAGCAGATTTGCTTTCGGTACCATGAGCACCACGACCAGCAGGGAACCGCCCAGGATCGCCACGACCCAGGTTCGGCACAGCGCCGGCGTTCTCGTCAGCCGCATGACCAGATCCGTGATCCGCGTCCACCAGGTTTCAACCGGATCGACTTCCTCTCTAAGAAGAAAAGATGCGGCCACAGGGAGTACGGTTATCGCGATGATGAATGACGCGGTTACGGCGACGGCAATTGTCAACGCCAGGTCCTGAAACAGCTGTCCTTCCATGCCCTGCATGAACAGCACGGGTACGAAAATCGCCACACTCGTCACGGTCGAGGCAAACAGGGCGCCCGTGATCTGCCGCGTTCCTTTCGCGGCGGCTTCTTTCATCTCGAGTCCGTTCTGCCGGCAGCGAACAATGTTTTCGAGCGTGACAATCGCAGCATCCATGACAAGCCCCACGGCGAATGCGAGGCCTGCCAGAGAGATGACGTTGAGTGACTTGTCGAAAAGCCGCAGCGCGACAAAGGCAATGAGCAGCGACAGCGGCACCGTGGCTGTCACGAGGAATGTCGCACGCCGGCTGCGCATCAGGAAATACAGCACGCCGACCGCGAGTATGAGGCCCAGGCCAAGGTTATTCTTGACCAGCGCAATTGCGCGGCGGATATGCACGGACGCATCGAAGCTCAAGTCGATCGCCAGACCGGCATCAGCCAGCGGGCCCGCGTTGAGTTCGGCGATTGCCTCGTTGATGCCATCGAGGATCGACACGGTGTTGGCGTCGTACTCGCGCTGCACTGTAATGTAGTACGCCGGGAAACCGTTGCGCAGGGTAAAACCGTCCTGCTTGCGAGCGACGATCTCGACGTCGGCAACTTCACTCAGATTAATGGGCCGCTCGTCGCTCCAGCCGACAATCAGTTCGTTGAGTTCATCCGGCTCGAACTGACCAACGAATCTCACTGTGTACTGGCGTCGACCAACGTCGGCGAACCCACCCGAGGTGTCTGTCGCGCGCGATACGGTCGCAATAATGTCGCTGATCTGAATGCCCAGAGCGGCGGCGCGATATGAGTCGAAGATAATGCGCAATTCACGTGGCTGTTCGCCCTGCAGGTCGACCCGTGATACACCCGGGATGCGCGCCAGACGCGGCTCAACGAACTCCTCGATCAGTGCCTGGTAATTGGATAGCTCTTTATCCGGATTCTCGGGTAGAACGCGGACCAGCAGCGAAGCGGCACCCGGGGTCTGCTGTCCGCCGCCCGCAAACACTTGTGGCTCGACGGCATCGCCAGGTCCGGGTGGAACCTGGGAGAGGTTATTGATCACGTCGAGCTTGGCGGCCTGTATGTCGGTACCAACTGCGAAACTCAGGTTGACGAAACCAGTTCCCCGGCTGATGAAGGAACTGATGTCGGTCAGCCCCGGTATGTTCTTGAGGACGTTCTCCTGCGGCTCGACGATGTTGGCTTCCATCTCCTCCGGTGCGGCGGCCCGCCAGAAATTGGCGATCGAGACCTGCGGTTCTTCGATTGTCGGCAAAAGCTGGATTGGCAGTGCCGCGATGGACGTCAGGCCGAACAATGCGACGAGGGCGACGACGGCAGCCACGGACGGCCAGTGTTTGGTGCTCAACTCGGTAATGTTCATTATTCTTCGAGTTCCCCAATCGAGGTTGTCAGTGTAACCGCCTGGACCCGCGCGCGTGTAGGGCGGAGACGAGTACGCCCGCTGCCGAGCACGGGGGCCGGCAAATCCCGGACCCGTAATTGCTTAGATGCGGCGCGGGCTCAAAACGTTGCCTTATAAGAAAATGATATAAGTCACTTGCCGGTGCGCGGGATGTCTTCGCCAAGCATCAGGGCGCGGATGAACTTGACGGGCGGGGAACCGTAAGAGAGCGCCTGGTCGTGGTAGCGGCGCAACGTGAATTCGTCGCCCCACGCCTCTTCGACCGCCTTGCGCATTTCGATGTGCTCCTGGTAGCCGACGAAGTATGTCGAGAGCTGTGCCGAGGTCAGCTGTGCGCGAACCCATTTGCCGGCCGCCTCGCGTTCCTCCTGAAAGCCACCTTCGATCATGAGCTGCATCGCCGCGTCGCGCGTCATGCCGTCGACATGGATCGCCGAGTCGATGATCGCGTTCGTGATGCCCCGCAAATACCATTTGAGTGTGATCAGTTGCTGCAGCGGATCCTTGTCGTTATAACCTTCGTCGATCATCATTTGCTCTGCATAGACCGCCCAGCCTTCAATCATCGGTCCGGAGCCGAGCACGGCCCGCAGCGTCGACGGGTAACGATTGCTAAGCGCGAGCTGCAGGTAGTGACCGGGCACACCTTCGTGTATGGTGAGGTCCTGAAGCGAGTAAAGGTTGTACTCGCGCAGGAACGAGTTCACTTGTTCGTCAGTCCAGTCTTCCGGTAGTGGCGCGACCGCGTAGAAAGCCTTCTGGCCTTTGTCGAGTGGCCCCGGCGCATCGAGATACGCAACCGACACGCCGCGCTGAAACTCGGGCATGATGATGATCTCGACGGGATCGTCAGGCATCGTGACAATGTTGTTCTCGATCACGAAGTCGGTCGCTTGTTGTAACTGCCGTTTCGCGACATCGACAATACCGTCGCGCGGCGGCAGCAGCTGGTAGGCTTCCTCGAGGGCAGCGCGGATGATCGCCTGCTTGTAAGCCTCGTCCGGGCTGTCAGGGAATGCTGTATACGGATGGGTCCCCGCGTACACTTTCTTTGCGATGTCGTACATCTGGTTGCGCACGGATTCGTACTCGGCTTCGGCGCGTGCCTTGATTTCCCTGCGACCAAGGGGTGAATTCAACGCAAATGCGAGTTTCCTGTCATACAGCTCGGCGCCGATGCGAAAGTCACCAGCCGCCCGCGGCAGAAGGTCTTCCTCTAGCCAGGTCTGATGCCTGGCGATCGCGTCTTTCGCAGTTTCGATAGCGGCCCTCAGACGGTCTCTTGTCCCTGGTGTAAGCGCATCGATCTCGGGCTCGATCATGTTCTCGATGATCGATACAACACCAAGATTCTGCTTTACGGCCGTCTCGGCATGAATTTTCGGGACACGTTCAGGTTCGATCGAGCCGCGAGCCTGCTCGAAGAATCGCGGCATTTGCTCGAGCCGTGAGGCGGCGGACAAGAGTCTCTGCTCGAGCGGTGCGAAATCCCGGGCGACAAGGCCGTAGATCGAGCTACCCGAAATACTCACGTATCGGAGTGGATTCCAGGCCCACTCCTGCAGTGTATCGAGACTCCAAAGATCGGACTCGATTTCCGTTCGTAACAACTCGGCATCGACCTGGTTCGCGAGCGACAGCTCATCGCGATCAATTTTCGAAATCGCCTCCAGGTATTCGGAGTACATGGAGCGCAGTTTCGCGCGCGCATTCGCGTCGACTTCATCGAGCAATCTGTCGGCGCTGTGGTCGCCGGTCAGCGTTGCGCCAACCGGTGAAAACCTGGGCAAATCGGCGATGTATTGATCGGCGAGTGCCTCGAATGCGCTGTCCGCATCCGACGCGGCCAGAGCACTCCCCAACGACGTGGCGATGAACAGCAAGCTTATGATTTTCTTCACGATTAATCCCTGGGAACTCGATTCCATACAGAGAAACATATCATGGTGATGGCATTCGGGCAGCTGTAATATCGAGGCGTGATCCGTCTGTTGCTAATCGTCGCCCTGTTGGCGCCCCCAAGCCTTGTCGCCGTGGAGGCAGAGCAGCGGCCGGCCTACTTGCTGCAGATACCGGCGTCGGTCGGTACGTTACTCGTTGCAGAAACCGATACGTCGACGCTGCATCGCTTCGACAGTCGCAGCAAGAATTCTCTGCAAAGCTACATGTCGATCGGTCAGAACGGTGTTGGCAAGCAGCGCCCCTGGGACCGGCGCACGCCGCTAGGCATCTATTTTGTCACCGAGCGGCTCGATACGCAGGGACTGCATGAACGCTACGGGCTCGCGGCTTTTCCTCTCGATTACCCGAACATCTGGGATCGAAAGAATCGGCGTAGCGGCGACGGGATCTGGATACACGGCGTCACCCCTAACGGTGGTCGCAGACCGCCGCTGGACACGGACGGCTGCATCGCGCTACCCAATGACGAATTACTGGCGATCGAAGATCAACTTGTGCCGCTAGTCACGCCGGTCATCATCACGCGAAAAATACGCTGGGCGAGCCCCGAGCAAGTCGCCGCGACTCGTGCGGAACTCGGGTCGGCACTCGAAACCTGGGCCAACAGTTTTCGCGCCGGTAATTTGCACCGTTACCTTTCGTTATACGCTAACGATTTCCGGTATCGCGGTATGAGCAGACAGGACTGGGCTGCTTATCGCCTGCAGACCTTCAACAACGCACCAGTAAAGGAGTTTGAACTGCGGGAGGTGCTGCTGCTTGCGGACCCTGAGGTCAACGATCTTTACCTGAGCAGGTTCCGGCAGCGCATCGTCGATGATGAACGCACGATCGTCACGATCAAGCGTCTCTACTGGCGTCGCTCTGCGGATGGCGACCTGCGGATTATTGCCGAGGACAATGGCTAATCAAATGGGGACATTCCTGATTATCGCCGTATTCGGCGATAATCAGGAATGTCCCCATTTGATCTAGATAGCATTAACGAATGCTTTCTCTGACGATGAGTTCGTCGATGAGCTCAAGCAACTCCGGATAGCCCCCGGCATCGGCGGCACCCGTACGGTATTTGCCGTTAACTACGATCGTTGGTGTGTTCATTACGCTGTAGCGTCGCCCGAGGTCCTGCGCGACGCGAAGTTTCTGGTCGACTTCGAATGAACTCCAGGTGCGTTTGAATTCGTCGGCGCTCACGCCAAAACGCTCGAACAGCTTCTGGATCGACGCCTCCGAGCTCAGCCGGTTATTTCGACCGTGAATTTCCTCGAAAATGGCATCGTGAAATGCCACGCCATCCGCGAGCACGCCATTCCTGGCCAGGATTTCCTTGGTGTAAAACATGCGCGCGTGCAGAAGCAGGACCTGATTCCACATTGCCGGGACCTGAACGAATCGCGCATTGGCTGGCTTGTTCGCGGCCCAGCCTCTGATAATGGGCTCGAACGTCAAGCAGTGCGGGCATAGATAGTAGAAAAACTCCGCAACCTCGACCTTGTCGGCACCACCAACGGTTGGTTGTGTCGGCACCAGTCGGGCGTAGTGCTGCCCCTCTTTGAATTTCCAGTTCCGCGGCGGCGTCGGGGCGTCAGCCTGCGCCAGGATGATAGCTTGCTCGCCGGCTTCGGGCTCTGCAGCAGATTCCTGGACAACTTCGAGCGTCTCGTCGTCTGAGCCACTTTCGATTGCATCCTGGTCGGTAGCAGCGTCTTCGACGAGCAACTCGTCGATCGCCGGCTGCTCATCGACGACAGGCTGCGCGGGCTCTTGTTTGCTGCAGGCAACGACAAACATGAGCAGTAAGGAAAGAAGAAGCGTGTTTTTCATTACCTCAAACCCTGTACGTATGACGCCAGTGCGACAATGTCGCCTTCGCTAAGACGCGTTGCAATGTCGCGCATAATACGTGTAACGCCGTCGGAGGTGCGCGCCCCCGACGCATAGTCACGTAGCTGCTGGGCCGTATATTCTGCATGTTGCCCCTGCAGCGCCGGGTACTTTGCAGCGGCATTGCCGCGGCCCGTCGGGCCGTGACACGCAAGGCATGCCGCCACACCTTTGCTGCTGTCACCACCCCGATAGAGTGCCTCGCCTTTCGCTATCTTACTCGGGTCGGCAACCGAATTCACAGCCGCGGGCAGACTCTCGAAATAGACAGCGAGGTCACGCATGTCGTCATTCGCAAGCAGCATCGCCTGCGAGGTCATCAGCGGATTCTGGCGCAAACCGGTCTTGAACGCCTGCAGCTGACTCACCGTATAACTGGCGTGCTGCCCTGCGATATTCGGCCATAACGGGTTGACGCTATTGCCCTGCGCGCCATGACATGCAGTGCAGGTCAGCGATTTGGATTTGCCGGCGTCGCCCGAGCCCTCGACAAGACTCTCGGCCTGTGCCTGGAGTGCTGCCAGTGGAAACGCAAGCGACAGCAATAGGGTCGCAATCCTTGTATTCATCTTCTTTTAACCGTTCGTTGCTCGCGATGGCCGCGGCCATCGCATGTTTTGTGTTCTATTCTTGCGCCTGTTCCTGCGCCCGTCGATAAGCTGCCGCCGGGCTGCAAGGCCTTTGATTGCCTTGCCGCGTGGCCCTGAAGCCGTCAGACTGTGAGCCCAAATTATACACAGAATCCCCGGGGCACACCCCCATGTCGCATTACCCCGAAGCCCAATTCATGACGAGCGCGAATGCGCGCAAACAGTTCGTCCCCGATATCGGCGTTGAGGTGGCGGTTGCCGGTCGTTCGAATGCGGGCAAATCGAGCGCGATCAACGTAATTGTAAACCGGCGGCAGCTTGCGCGGACCAGCAAGATGCCCGGGCGGACGCGGCTCATCAACTTTTTCAGCCTGCGCAATGGCCAGCGCCTGGTCGATCTGCCCGGGTACGGCTTTGCCCGCGTGGCGGATTCGATGCGTGAGCACTGGGGCGAACTGCTGGCCGAGTACTTCAGATCACGGCAGACCCTGAGCGGCCTGCTCCTAATCGTCGATATAAGGCGACAACTCAAAGACTACGACCGGCAGATGATGGCTTTCGCCGAAGATGTCGACCTGCCAATACACATTTTGTTAACCAAGGCGGACAAGCTCAAAAAGGGGCAGGCCTCACGCGCGTTGCTCGAGGTGCGAAAAGAGGTCGGTGAACGCGCAACTGTGCAGCTGTTCTCGGCGCTTACCAAAGAGGGCGAGAAAGAGGCGCGCGAGGTACTTGAGCGGCTGCTCGCATCCCGCACATAAAAAGACCCCGAGGCACAAAGTGCCCCGGGGAATCAAAACGCAACCGGCTTGGGGTTACCGGGTTGCACGCCTGCTTAGGGAGGTAAACAGGCGAGTGACTATTGCACTCAAAAGATTGGAGTCGGCATCCGGCGTATAGTTCCGCGGCATCCGTAACTATCTGAAAAATTTAGAGAAATATCTTAGACTAAGTCTTGTCGCCCGCTGGGCGCGCTTGTACTAGTGGGCTTCGTCCCAGTTCATTCCAACTCCAACATCCACCTTCAGGGGAACCGAGAGGTTGGCCGCTGAACACATTATTTCGGTCACGCGGTCGCGGAACGGTTCGACCTTGTCGGCCGCGACTTCGAAGACGAGTTCGTCATGAACCTGCATGATCATGCGGCCGGGCGCGGCGATGCCTTGCAGCCATTCGTGCACGTTAATCATCGCCCGCTTGATGATGTCGGCTGCGGTTCCCTGCATAGGCGCATTGATTGCACTGCGCTCGGCATACTGACGACGCTGTGCATTGCGCGCGTTGATCTCGGGCAGATACAAGCGCCGGCCGAAGACGGTTTCAACGAAGCCTTGCTCGCTGGCCTGCTCGCGTATTCCGTCCATGTACGCTTTCACGCCCGGATAGCGGTCGAAGTACAGGTCGACATACTCCTGCGCCTGACCGCGCGGAATGCCGAGCTGCTTGGCGAGGCCGAAGGCCGACATGCCATACATCAGGCCGAAATTTATCGCCTTGGCGGAGCGGCGCTGGTCCGCGGTCACCGCATCGAGATCTGTCTCGAAAACCTCGGCAGCCGTGGCGCTGTGAATGTCTTTCTCGTCGGCAAACGCCTGGAGCAGACCCTTGTCGGCCGACAGGTGCGCCATGATGCGCAATTCGATCTGCGAGTAGTCGGCCGCGAGCAGTAGATGATCTGGCGGGGCGATAAACGCCTGCCGGATACGTCTCCCTTCCGGCGTTCGTATCGGAATGTTCTGCAAATTGGGGTCGGTCGACGACAGGCGTCCGGTGGCGGCTACGGCCTGGTGATAGGACGTGTGCACTCGCCCTGTGCTTGCGGCGATCTGCAGTGGCAGCTTGTCCGTGTACGTGCTCTTGAGTTTGCTGACACTGCGGTAGTCGATGATGACGCGCGGCAGGTCGTAGTCCTGCGCTAACTCGACGAGCACGTCTTCCGCCGTGGATGGCTGTCCTTTCGGCGTTTTGCGAATGATCGGCAGGTCGAGTTGTTCAAAGAGAATCTCCTGCAGCTGCTTCGGCGAGCCGAGATTGAACGGCCCGCCGGCAAGCTTGTGTGCTTCTTTCTCGAGGTCCGCCATCTTGCTTGCGAGCTCGGCGCTTTGTGTCGCAAGCATCTTGCGATCAATCAGGACCCCTGTTTCTTCCATGTCGAGAAGAACCGGCACCAGCGGTTGTTCTATTTGTGTATAGACGCCGCGCAAGGACTCGATCTCACCGAGCTTCGCCCACAACGTGTCATGCAGCTGCAGCGTGATGTCGGCATCTTCGGCGGCATACGGTGCGGCCGCTTCGAGATGGATCTGATTAAACGTCAGCTGTTTCGCGCCTTTTCCCGCCACGTCCTCGTAATGAATCGTATCGCGGCCGAGATAGTGCCGCGCGACCGAGTCCATGTCGTGGCGTGTGGCCACGCTGTTCAGTACGTAGGATTCGAGCATCGAGTCGAAGGCCATGCCGCGCAGCCGAATGCCATGTCGCAAAAGCACGTGGGCATCGTATTTGAGATGATGGCCGACCTTTTTGTGGTCCGGGTTCTCGAGGAAATCCGTGAGCTTTGCAAGGACCTCATCGCGCGGCAATTGATCCGGTGCGCCCGGATAGTCGTGTGCGACCGGTATATAAGCTGCTGCGCCCGCGGCGACGGACACGGACACACCAACCACCTCGGCGGCCATGTAGTCGAGGCTGGTCGTTTCGGTGTCGAACGCGACGAGGTCCGCGTTGTTGATCTTTTTCTGCCACTTGTCGAACGCCTTCCATGTCAGGACTGTTTCGTAGTCGCCCGTCACGGATTCCGGTTCAGGCTCCGGCGCGTCTGCCTGCTCGTCGAGTTGCCGCAGCAATGTGCGGAGCTCGAATCGGCCATACAGCTTGCGCAGATTATCGATGTCGGCCTCAGTCGGAGCCAGGTCGGATACGGTTACCGGCAAGTCGATATCGAGGCGTATCGTTGCCAGTTCTCGCGACAACCTGAACTGTTCGATGTTGTCACGCAGGCTTTCGCCGACTTTGCCTTTAATATCGTCGGCGTTGTCGATAATGCCGTCGGCACTGCCGTATTGATTTAGCCATTTCGCGGCCGTTTTGGCACCGACCTTGGGCACGCCAGGAATATTGTCCGAGCTGTCGCCGACGAGTGCGAGGAAGTCGATGATCTGTTCGGGATAGACGTCGAATTTCGTTTTGACGCCGTCACGATCGAGCACACTGTCGTTCATCGTGTTGACCAGGGTCACGTTGTCGTTGACGAGCTGCGCAAGGTCTTTGTCTCCTGTCGATACGAGGACATTGAGACCCTTCGCGCCGGCCTCACGGCACAGCGTACCGATGACGTCATCGGCTTCGACACCTTCGACCTGGAGTAACGGCAGTCCCATCGATCTGACGGCTTCGAGCAACGGTGCGACCTGATCACGCAGTTCATCGGGCATTGGCGGGCGAGTAGCTTTGTAGTCGGCGAACAGCTCATCGCGAAATGTCTTGCCCGGCGCGTCGAATACAACGCCAACCTGCGCGGCCGGCTGCTCGCGCACGAGCTTGTTGATCATCGTCAACACGCCGTGCAGCGCACCCGTCGGTTCGCCGGCGGAATTGCTGAGATTGGGTAAGGCGTGAAATGCCCTGTACAAATAGGACGAACCGTCGATGAGTACGAGGTCAGCACCGGACATCAAGACTGCTCCAGCTTACTGACTGTCCATGTCCTCGTCGTTTTCGTCGTCTTCTTCGTCACCAGTGGCCGCCTCGGGTTGTGTTTTGATTGAACTCGGGTCGCCTGGAACGTAGAGGGGTCCGCTTTGGCCGCAGGCGGCAAGAGTCAGTGTGAGCAGCAATGCGGCTAGCGTGCAGATAATAGCTTTCATAGGTATCGACCGGTTCGGGGGACCGCTCGATTATAGAGGTCCGATGCTTACTTTGAATAGCGTTCAGCGACGCGCTTGTAGGCAACGCGAAACGGTATGCCCTCATCGGTGACGAGACGATAAGCCTCTTCGGTAGCAAAAATGCCTGCGTCGAGCGTGATGTTCTCCGGCAGGAAACGCACGCCGTCGAGCAGGTAGGCCATGATATCGACGCTGTCGATCGCCAGATCGATCGCGCGAAACAGCGGCGCCTTCAGGCGCTGCAGGTCGCGCTGATAACCCGACTGCAGTTTTGCCGTGATCATCAACGACTCGTCGAGACAGGCATGCGCCGTAGCCGAGGCCGCGCGCAGCAATTCAAGTACATCGGGGTTGCGCTTTTGCGGCATGATCGAAGAGCCGGTCGTAACATCGGGCGCGAGGCTGACGTAGGCAAATTCCTGGGTGTAGAACAGCAGCAGGTCAGTCGCCATGCGACCGAGGTCCTGAGTCAGCAGCGTAATCTCGAACACCAGCGCGCTCTCGGCTTTGCCGCGGGACAACTGCACCGATGTCACCGGTGCCTGTGTCGCATCGAAACCCAGTTTCTTCGTCGTCAGGTCCCGATCGATCGGCAGACCGGGCGTGCCGTATCCGGCAGCGCTGCCGAGCGGATTCTTGTTGATGCGTCGCCGGGTTGCTCCGAGCCCCTCGATCGCATCGCCGAAAGCTTCGGCAAAGCCGCCGCACCAAAGCTCGACGGACGACGGCATCGCGTGCTGCATGTGCGTGTAACCCGGCAGGGCAACGTCGCCCTGGCGCTGGCTCAGTAGCGCGATCGAGTCGCGCAGTTTGCTGATGCGCCCGGCGAGATCTTCAGCCGCATCGCGCAGGTAGAGGCGCAGTGCCGTTAATACCTGATCGTTGCGCGAGCGACCCAGGTGCAGGCGGGCACCGGCATCGCCGACTGTAATCGTCAGCCGCGATTCAAGCGCGGTGTGCACGTCCTCGTCTTCGAGACTGATGTGCCACTTACCATCGTTGAAATCGGCCTCGAGCGCTTTGAGTCCGCCGCAAATCGCGTCGCGGTCTTCCTCGCTGATGAGGCCAGTTGCTGCCAGCATTTCGGCATGCGCTATCGAACCTCGGACGTCATAGGTCACGAGGCGCGCGTCGAGGAGGTGATCCTCGCCCGCCGTATATCGCAGCACGCGTTCGGCCAGCGGCAGCCCTTTTTCCCAGAGCCGCGTCATGACGCTTTGCCGCCTTGCTCGGCCGGCGTCAGACCGGCGATGTCGTTTACGACCAGCGTGCCGGTGCCTTCGTTCGTGAAGACCTCGAGCAGCAGGCTATCCGGGACTTTATACGTAATCACGTGCACGCGCTGTACCCCGTTCGCGAGTGCAGAATCGATCGCTGCGGCTTTGGGCAACATGCCATCGGCGAGCTTTCCGTAATCTCTGAGCTTGTCGAGTTCAGCACGATCGATATAGCTGATCAGGGATTGCGGGTCGTCGACATTTTCGAGGATGCCGGGCGCCCCGGTCAGCAGGATCAGCTTCTCGGCATCGAGCTCTGCCGCAATCGCGGCAGCGACCGTGTCAGCGTTGATGTTCAGTATCGTGCCGGCCTCGTCGCAGGACAGCGGGCTGACGACAGGCATCAAGCCGTTGTCGAGTTGCTTCACGAGTATGTCGGCTTCGACGGCATCGATGTCGCCAACGAAACCGTAATCCACGGAGGAATGGCCTTTGCGCTCCACTGGCGGGCGGCGATGCGCACGAATGAGTCCGGCGTCGACGCCACTGATGCCGACGGCAGGGATGCGCAGATCCCGGCAGGTCGCCAGGATACGCGTGTTGATCTGTCCGTTTAGCACCATCGTTGCGACATCGAGGGACGGGCCGTCGGTAACGCGGCGCCCGTCGACAAAGGTTGTGTCGAGACCGAGCGCAGTTGCGAGTTGCGTCGATTGTGGTCCACCGCCGTGCACCAGCACAATGCGGATACCGACCTGATGCAGGATGCCGACCTGTTCCATCAGCGCGCTCGTTTTCGCAGCATCGGCAAATATTTCGCCGCCCGCCTTGAGCACAAAAACCTTGCCTTTGAACAGGCGAATATACGGCGCCGCATGCTTGAGTGCGGATACGACGATCGCGCGGTCTTTCTTCGCGATCATAACGGGCCTCCGAGCATCTGATGCAACACAGCCATCTGTGCGAGCATGCGATTGCGTGCTTCATGAATGACAACGCTGCGCGGGCCGTCGAGCACGGCGTCACTCACGACGACGCCGCGTCGAACGGGGAGGCAGTGCATGAAGCGGCAATCCTCTTTCGCGTTATCGAACCATGGATCGTCGACACACCAGTCGATCAGTTCGCTACGCAGGTCTTCATCGGCAATTTTGTCGCCGTAGTGCTTTGTCGACGACCATGACTTGGCGTAAATGACGTGTGCGTCCTGCATCGCTTCGATCCTGTCATCTGTCTCAGTAACGGAGCCGCCACTCGCTTGTGCCGCGGCGCGAGCTTTTTGCATCAGCGGCTGCGGCAGCTCGAAACCTCCGGGGCGCAACACCGTGACGTCCATGCCGCGCTTCGCCGCCATGTGCAGGGTCGACGACGGCACTGCAAGCGGCAAGGCCTTGGGATGATAAGCCCAGCTCAGGACAAGTTTGCCACCGTTGGCCGGCACGCCAAGGTCATCGAGCGTCTTCCAGTCGGCAAGGTTCTGACAGGGATGGTTCATCGCCGACTCCATATTGATGCAAGGCGTGTCGATCAGGTCGGTCAGCGCGGTGTACTCGATCTCGTTCATATCATGCTCGATATTCCTGCGCTGAGCGAAGGCGCGAATGCCGATTGCATCGCCGTAAGATGCAATGACGGGCACGGCTTCGCGAATGTGTTCGGCGGCCATACCGTCCATGACGATGCCGGGCCGCGTTTCTATGCCGTGAATCGACATCTCGGGAGAGATGACAAACGAGCCACCCCCGAGGCGGGTCATTGCCGCTTGAAAGGATGCCAGTGTCCTGAGCGACGGGCTCAGGAACAGCAGCGCCAGCACCTTGCCGCGCAGGGCCTCCGGCTCCGGGTGCAGGTCCAGGCGGCCTGCGAGGTCGAGCAGCGCAGCGATTTCCTCGTTCGAAAAGTCGGCAAGATCGTTAAACGCTTTCATAGGGTTCTCTCTTGGTTGGCGCGCGGCGCCATCGATCCGAGGGCGTGTGCGAGGTGGTCGACATGTCCGGGCTCAAGAACGAGCGGGGCGAGTATACGCAAAACACTTGGATCCGCACTCGTGCCCGCAAGCACGTCGTGCTCGAGCAGGGCGTTACGGACCTCGATGGCGGGGCGGTCGCAGACAAGTCCGAGCAGCAGCCCCATGCCCTGGATCTTTCGCACCGGACCCGTCATGCACTGCTCGCGAATCTGCGCTTCGCGCTCACGCACGTTTCTGAGCAGGTCCTCCGTTTCGATGGATTCGATCACCGCGACAATCGCTGCGGCCGCCACAGGCCCGCCACCGAACGTCGTGCCGAGGTCGCCCGGGCCGAAGTGTGGCGCAATGTCCTCGGTGCAGAGCACCGCGCCGCAAGGAATGCCGCCGCCGAGTGCTTTGGCGCTCGTCAGAATATCTGGCTCGATGGCGTGCACCTGACTGGCAAAGAACTGGCCTGAACGGCCCATGCCCGACTGCACTTCATCGACAATCAGCAGCACGCCGTTACGCCACGTGTAGTCGCGCAAGGTCGTCAGAAACTCCTGCGAAAGATCGTAGGCTCCGGCGACGCCCTGCAAGGGCTCGACGATAACGGCGGCAACATCGTCGTTGATCATCCCGGCAGCAGCATCGCAGTCGTCGCGTGGAATGAAGTCAACGTCGAATGGCAAGTGAGGAAAGCCAAACCACTTACCGGAATTCCAAGTGACCGCAGCCGCGGCAGCCGTGCGGCCGTGAAAGCCCTGCGTGATCGCAAGGATCTTCCTGCGCTGCGTGACGACACAGGCCATGCGCAATGCGTTTTCATTGGCTTCGGCGCCGGAATTGACGAAAAAAACGCGACTCAGTTCGCCCGGCGCAACGGCAAGCAGCTTTTCCGCGGCCAGGGCACGCACTTCGAGTGCGACGGCATTGCTCTGAAATAGCAGCTTCATGCTCTGCCGGGTAATCGCCTTGACGAGTCGAGGATGACCATAGCCAAGTGCAGCGACGGCGTGCCCGCCGTATAGATCCAGTATGCGCCGACCATCCGTCGTGATGATGTCGCATCCGGCTGCGCGCTCCGGTACGAATGGCAGCTGTTCATACACCGGCAGCGTCGTGTGCGCTTCGCGCGCTCGCGGATCAGCTGCTGCCAATTGCTGTATTCCCGCAGCCATCTCTCAGGTCCACCCCGGTGCGGCGGCGGTCAGGCCGGTTTCCTGCGGCAGGTCCCAGAGGCGATTCATCCACTGTATGGCGCCGCCCGCCGCGCCTTTGACGAGGTTGTCGATGGTACTCATGACGACAACCGTGTCCTCGTCAACGGCTATGCCGATCTGGCAGTGATTGCTTGCAACGACGCTCTTGAGGCGCGGCATGCCGCTCAGGACCTCAACGAAAGGCGAATCCGCGTAAGCCTTTGCATACACATTGTGCAGAATCTCGGTCGACACGCGCTTCGCGGCCTTGGCCTGCACGGTTGCGTGGATACCGCGCGCGAAAGGCCCGGAGTGCGGCACGAAGTGCACCCGCGTCTCGCGGCCTGACGCGGCCTCGGTCAAAGCGGCGATTTCGGGCGCATGCCGGTGCGCAAGCGGTTTATAAGCGTAGAGGTTGCTGTGACGCTCCGGATGGTGCGTGCCGGGCTGCGGATCGCGTCCCGAACCGGTACTGCCCGTGATTCCGGTAACGAAAATCTCGGCATCAGTCAGCTGCGACTGGATCAACGGTACAGATGCGAGCAGCACGGCCGTCGCGAAGCAGCCAGGATGACCGATATGCGGCGTGTGTATCTCTGCGATGTGCTCGGGGACGCCGGACTGGAACTCACCAAGGAGATCGGGTGCACCGTGCTCGGTGCCATAGACCACTTCATAGTCCAGCTGGTTGGCGTAACGAAAGTCGGCAGATGAATCGACGACGTGCACGCCGATGTCTTTTTTCGCCGCGGCTCTTAATGCGGTTGCAACCAGCGCCGCAGATGCGCCATGCGGCGCGGCTGAGAAAAGTGCGAGCCTGCCGCCGGTGTCGAGTTCATCGATCCAGCTATCGTGGCCGACGAAACACTGATCACCGTACACCGCGGCAAGATTCGCAAACGTGTCCGCGATTTTCTCGCCGCTGCGACTTGCGGAAACGGCTGCAGCGAAATCCAGATCGGGGTGCGCCGATATCAAGCGCAGCAACTCGCCACCCACATAGCCGGTTGCGCCGAGAACGACAACCTGAATTCTTCCGCTCATGCTACCTCCGTGTTCTTGAGTAGCGCGGCGACGAAATCGCCAAGAGCGACGCCGTTCGATAAAGCATTGATCGCCGGCAGGGATATTTTTTCGGAGATCTGGTCGACGCCGACGGCATTGTCGGTTGCGGGGCCCGTGACAACGGCAGGCTCGATCCCGAAGTTGTCGCGCAGGATTTTCGCACCGCCCCAGGCAGATACCGGGTCGTTCGCACAGAGGATGACAGCGGTCAGGGCATCGCGAATCGACGTGTCCGACAAGATCGCCTCGACGCCATACGCGCCGAGAAGACCGTCACCGAGTTCGAGTACGATTACATCAGGATTGTGTTCGGCGAGCCCCGTCAATAGTGCCCGGGTCAGCGCCGGGCCGTTCTCGGCCGTCGTTGTCACAATGCCGAGATCGGAGAAGATCATCGTTTCGGCAGCGCCGGCGTCTTCCATTGTCAGTATGTCGCGCCGCAGTGATACGCCAGTGGCCTTGCAGGCCGCAACGTGCAGACCCAGATGCCGCAGCCGGCTCACAATTGCACAGGCCGCGGCCGTCTTACCCGAGTCCATGCAGGTGCCCGCGAGTGCGACGACGGGGACACCGCGGGTATCGAATAGTGCATCGTTTTCGAGCGGTCTCTCGCCGGCGCGCGCGGGTATACCAATGCGTTCGCCGAGATACGGAAAGTGCAGCACGGTGCCGAGTACTTCGCAGTCGAAGGGCGGGCCGACGTCGGGATTCGCCGAGTCGCAGATACCCAGCACGCCACCGATGTTCAGAAGCTGGATCGTATCGCCGGCCTCGAGTTCATCAGGCAGATGGCCGGAGTAACCGCGCAACGCTTTGCGGTGACCGAGCGCGCCGACGACGATATCGCCCTGGTTGACGGTCGCCATTCGTCCGGACGTCAGCTCAAGCTGGTTATAACGCGCCTTGTTGTTCAGCACGCGCACCGCAATCAGCACGCCCTCCTCGCACGGAATGTCTCCCGAGAGTCGCAGCTCGTGTCCGAGTTGGCTGTGCTGGGCAACGGATGCGACTTTGTCGACAATCACGCTTTTCATTATCCGTCTCCTGCAGCGCGGGTCTGCAGCGATCCCGGTAGCGACAGGATGCGTGCGTAGCCGAGAGCATCCGCAGCGGTCCATTCGCCCGCGGCTTCGCCGTAAACCCCTTTCGTCGCTGCGAGTAGCGAGTGCCGGGACTCGACGCCCTGAATAAACAGATTGCCCGGTCGCAACTCGAATTTCACGGTTCCCGTCACGCGCCGTTGCGATGACGTCAGGAACGCCTCGATGTCCGCACACACGAGGTCGAGCTGCTTGCCTTCATGCACGAGGTCGCCGTAAACAGCGGCGATGCTGTCCTTCATGCGCGTCTGCTGCGCGCTGAGTACGAGTTTCTCGAGTTCGCGGTGCGCCGCAATCAGAGTAACGGCCGCCGGAGCTTCGAATGCAACGCGACCTTTCGTGCCGAGCACCGTATCGCCCAGATGTATGCCGCGACCGATACCATAGCTTCCGGCCAATGCTTCCAGAGCTTCGATGAGTTCAACGGGCTTCATTGTGTTGCCGTCCAACGCGACCGGAGCACCGGCATCGAATTGGAGCGTGTGTTGTGACGGTGGTTGCGGATCCGAAAACGCGTTTGCTGACAGCACCCAGGCCTCTTCCGGAATCGGGTCTTGGGAGGTCAGCGTCTCCTGGCCGCCAATCGTAATGCCCCAGAGCCCCCGGTTAATCGAGTAGGCGGAGCCCTGCGCTGGCAGCGGCATGTTGTGATCCTCGAGATAGTTTAGCTGCTCCTCGCGAACCCAGCTGTTGTCGCGCACCGGGGCGAGAATCGCGAGTCCGGGATTTAGCGTGCGCAGCGCAACTTCGAAGCGCACCTGATCGTTGCCGGCCGCTGTGCAGCCATGGGCTACCGTTGTCGCGCTGCGGTCTCTTGCCAACTGTGCCAGACGTGCGGCCTGCAAACCGCGTTCGGCGCCAACGCAAAGCGGGTAGGCCTGTCCGCGCAGGACGTTGCCCGCGATCAGGTAGGTGATGACCGTATCGAAGAACGCCTGCTTACAGTCGATCAGAACGTGTTCGATCGCGCCAAGCGCCATTGCCCGCTGCTGCAGCGCAGCTGCCGCCCGGGCGTCGATACCTCCAGTATCCACGGTCGCCGTGATGACGTCGCGCCCGTAGGTCTCTTTGAGCCACGGGACACAAAACGACGTATCCAGACCGCCGGAGAACGCAAGAATGATGGGTGAAGAGTCTTTGCTCACGATAGTTTCCTGAAATCTGTTAATTACGCGTGACGCGCGCGCTCGATCTTTGCGATAAGAATTTTCTGGCTGGCCGCCGAGTCGGAAGCGACGAAGACGGTATCGTCGCCGCCGATGTTGCCAATCATCTCCGGCCAGTCGCTGCGATCGAGCGCAAGTGCGACACGCTGCGCAGCGCCGATCGCCGTTTTGATGACGGTCAGGTTTGGCCCGGCTGGCGTAACGCTGCGCAGGAACTGCCCAGCGGCGGCGAGTTCCTGGTGATCAGCTGAAGCGGGCCCGGGCAGTTCATAACCCCGATTCGTCTTAATCGCACCGATCTCTTTGAGATCGCGGCTTACGCTGGACTGCGTTGCCACGAGACCGCGTGACGTCAGCTCGTCTACCAGCGCCTGCTGCGTGTCCACCGGCGCGCGCAGCAGCAGCTGCCGGATCGTGTCGCGGCGCAGCACTTGATCTGCAGTTGAGTTGGGCATGGGCCATCTCGCATAATTATGCGCATATTATTATCAAAATGCGCATAGTTCGTCAAGCCTGCATTTCGCATTTCCCGGCAGTTTTTTCGTTACACTGCGCGCCTTCGCGATCCAGGACAAAGCTAATGGCCACAACCGACGCGGTAGAAATAGAGACGGGACCCGATGCCGCAGGCAGTGTGATCTGGCTGCACGGCTTGGGCGCGGATGGCCACGATTTCGAGCCGATCGTGCCGGAGCTTCGCTTGCCCGACAATCTGCCGTTGCGCTTCGTCTTCCCGCATGCGCCGATTCGACCCGTGACGATCAACGGTGGCATGTCTATGCGCGCCTGGTACGACATCGTGAGTCTGGACCATGACGGCCCGGTCGACGAAGCCGGAATTCGCGCCAGTGCGTTAATACTCGAGGCGCTGATTGCTCGTGAAGTGGAGCGTGGCATCGATGTGCGCAATATCGTCGTTGCGGGTTTCTCTCAAGGCGGCGCGATTGCGCTACATACCGTACTGCGTCACCCGCAGCGTTTTGCGGGCCTGATGGCGCTGTCGACCTGGCTTCCGCTGCGGAGCTACTTCGATGCGGAGGTCGTTAACAATCCCGATGCCGGCAACCGCGATGTCCCGATCTTCATGGCACACGGAAGCTTCGATCCGATGTTGCCGATACGAATGGGTCGCTCCGCGGCGCAGCTGCTAACGGCGTCGGGATTCCGGGTCGAATGGCATGACTATCCAATGGCGCACGCGGTGTGTGCCGCAGAGATTGACGACATCCGGGCGTGGTTAGTCGGGGTGTATGCCAGTTCTGAATAAGTATTGCGACTCGCCGACATTATTACCTGACGCGTTGA
>Ga0224507_10000092_pt1 | contig 33470 bp, 22 predicted proteins | sample SF_Jan12_sed_USG_3_FD_170159 | JGI IMG/M metagenome (GOLD analysis project Ga0224507, IMG submission 170159) | Sediment microbial communities from San Francisco Bay, California, United States - SF_Jan12_sed_USGS_13 | ecosystem: Environmental > Aquatic > Marine > Sediment | place: USA... | reverse complement strand
TCTTAACGCTGATGATGACTACACTAGCTTGAAGGCGGTGGACGAGATGGGTGCCTTCGTGTCCTATCGTCATTTCTGGAATGATCAGTGGCGTTCGAACTTCACCTATGGCTACCTGACGATCGACAATCCTTCGGAAGCACCTACCGGCGTCACCAAGGAAGCCTCAAGTATCCACGCTAACCTGATTTACAGCCTGGGTCCGAAGCTGGATGTCGGTGCTGAAATCATGTACGCGGATCGCGAGTTGGAAAGTGGCGTAGACGGCGATATGACCCGCTTTATGATCTCGGCGAAGTACGCGTTCTAATTTGTACAAACCCGGTTTGTACATATGAAGTGAGAGACCAGGCCGCCGGTGACAGTACCGGCGGCCTTTTCTTTTTTGAATCTTTGAGATCTTCTTTTGCCGGGTTAAAGCGTGTTCAGCCCCGGCTTGTCTCGATTACCGATATTGCTTGAGGAGTCCGCCATGGGTGCCTATCAACAGACTTACCAACGTTCCCTGGATGACCCGGAAGGGTTCTGGGCCGAGGTGGCGGAGGCCATCCACTGGGACAAGAAGTGGGACAAGGTTCTGGATGATTCTGGCGCACCGGAATATCACTGGTTCGCCGGAGGTAAACTAAACACCTGCTATAACGCGGTGGATCGGCATGTGGAAGCCGGTTTTGGGGACCAGCTGGCCCTGGTGTACGACTCGCCGGCGACCGGTAAACAGCGCTCCTACACCTATGCTGAATTGCAGGACCAGGTGGCCCGGCTTGCCGGGGTGCTGGCTGAAAAGGGGGTGGGCAAGGGTGACCGGGTGATTGTCTACATGCCGATGATCCCCGAGGCCGCGTTTTCGATGCTGGCCTGTGCCAGGCTGGGCGCGATTCACAGTGTGGTGTTTGGCGGCTTCGCAGCTAACGAGCTGGCGGTACGAATTACTGATGCGGCGCCCAAGGCGGTGTTGACTGCCTCCTGTGGCATTGAGCCGGGCAGGGTGATCGCGTACAAGCCCTTGCTTGATCAGGCGATCGAAATGGCCGAGTGCAAACCTGATTTCTGTTTGTTGCTGCAACGCCCACAGGAAGCTGCGTCCATGATTCCAGGCAGGGACCTGGATTGGGAGGAATGCATGGCCACCGCCACGGCTCACGGTTGTGTCTCGGTGGAGGCGACAGACCCTCTCTATATTCTTTACACCTCGGGTACCACCGGCGAGCCCAAGGGCGTGGTGCGGGACAACGGCGGACACGCCGTTGCCTTGACCTGGAGCATGAGAAATATTTACGACGTCCAACCGGGTGATGTTTACTGGGCCGCCTCGGACGTGGGCTGGGTGGTGGGCCACTCCTACATCGTCTACGCACCCCTGTTTAACCGCAACACGACCATCCTGTTTGAGGGCAAACCGGTGGGCACGCCCGATGCCGGGGTGTTCTGGCGAGTGATCGAGGAACACAAGGTGAATGTGCTGTTCACAGCGCCAACCGCCTTCCGTGCGATCAAGAAGGAGGACCCGGACGGGACCTTCATCAAGAAATACGATATTTCTTCGCTACGGTCGTTGTTCCTGGCCGGCGAGCGCAGTGATCCGGCTACCCTGGAGTGGGCCGAGGAGAAACTCGCTGTGCCGGTGGTGGATCACTGGTGGCAGACAGAGACGGGATGGGCCATTTGCGCAAACTGTCTTGGCCTGGAGCAGTTCCCCACCTTACATGGCTCGGCGGGCAAGCCGGTGCCCGGATGGAACCTGCAGGTGCTGGATGAGTCCGGGAAGCAGGTCGAGAGTGACAAGATTGGCGCCCTGGTGGTGAAATTGCCGCTACCCCCTGGAGCGTTTCCGACCCTGTGGAATGCACCAAAGCGTTGGTACCAGGCCTATATGGCGGAGTACCCGGGTTACTACCTCACCGCCGATGCCGGGATGATTGATGCCAACGGCTATGCCCACGTGATGTCGCGCACCGATGACATCATCAATGTCGCCGGCCATCGTTTGTCTACCGGTGGCATGGAAGAGGTGCTGGCGGGTCATCCTGATGTGGCCGAATGCGCGGTCATGGGTGTGGCCGATGAAATGAAGGGCCAGGTGCCGCTTGGATTGTTGGTGCTGAAATCCGGGGTGGATCGAAATCCTGACGATGTGGTGGCCGAGGTCGTGGCGCTGGTCAGGGAACGCATAGGTCCGGTTGCTGCATTCAAGAAGGCGGTGGTGGTGAATCGTCTGCCCAAAACACGGTCAGGAAAAATTCTCCGCGGAACCATGCGCAAGATCGCTGATTCAGAGCCGTGGAAGATGCCGGCCACGATTGATGATCCGGCTATCCTGCGGGAGATTGGTGATTCCTTGCGAACCATCGGCTACGCCGGAGATAAGTAGCTCTGCTAGCCGGGGTTCACGCCCGCAAGCAGTCGCTGGCCAATGTCCCTGGCTTGCTCCAGGGATGTACCCGTCGCGTTCGCACCAAACAGGTGGGCTTCCCTGTCCAGGCCTGACAGGGCCTGCCCGCCGATCAGGATAAATGCCTTTTCCGCCAGGGCGTCTTTGATGCCTTGAACTGCCTGTTCAAGAGCGGGTAGCTGAACGCTCAAGGCGGCGGAGAGAATCACCAACTCGGGTTGGTACTTGAGTGCGGCGGCTTCAATTTCCCTGGCGGGCATATCAGTGCCCAGGTTGATAGCGCGCCAGCCTTCAATCTGGAAATCGAGCCCAAGCAGGCGAATGCCCAGGTCGTGCTGGTTCCCAGCAACCGAGGCGAGCATGACCGTCTTTCCATTGGCCGGCTTTGCCTTGCAGCTGTGGGAGATGGCGATCAGGGCTTGCAGACATGCCTCGGTCACCAGGTGCTCTTCACAAATCGTCGCCTCGGCGTTGTGCCACATCCTGCCAATCTCTTTTTGTGCGGGGACGATAACGCCTTGTGCCAGGTCGATAGGGCCAGTATCCCCTGTCATGAGCTCTTGCAGATCCGAGACTGCTTTCCTGACATCACCATCCAGCACGGTTTGCATGAATTTCATGGCATGACGATGAAGAGGTTTTGCCGGGTCCAGGTAGGAATTCGTGGGCAGCACGGAGGTTTCGAAGGACTTCCGGGCCTGGTCGAGCAGGCCTAAAACGGATGCCTGGGCCTTTTCCGGCAGGCTCTCACCCAGCACGCTGGCAAGGCTTTCGAGACTCTTTGCCAAGTCTGTTTCGGGGAATTGTCTTGCCTGGAACGACAATCTTTCCCACTTGATGTCAGCCAGCAGGAATTCCGAATGCCCCGTGTCCAGCGCAACGGAAATCTCTTCCAGGCGGTGGGCCAGGTTGTCCTTCCACCCCGCCAGGGCCTTCGCACCATAGCGCTGGTGAAACTCCGGTGCGTCCTGCAGTAAACGGGCGGCTGCAAATCCTGCATACCCTGATTTGCCCTCTTTCAAGATCCGGGCTGCGAAATGATCGGCTTCGAACATTTTTACCTGTCCTGCTTGTTGCGGTGTGTCATGAAGAATTTTCGTCAGGGATGCACTTGTGGATTCACTTTTGACGATGAATTTCACCGGGCAGACTTGCAATTGTGGCGTGAATTACTGGAGTATGCCGGGATGAATAATTAATCAATTCACCATGAGGACTCACCCTGTGACAGAACTGACAGCCTGGCTGAATGTTGCCTCCTCGTTTATCTGGGGGCCTTATTTGCTTATCCCCCTTCTGTTGGCTACCGGCCTTTTTCTAACCATCAGGCTAAGGGGGTTGCAGTTCACTCACCTGTGGCCGGCGCTGTATACCGCGTTGATTGTAAGGCGGGAGAAGGGCGCTGAGGGTGATATCTCGCATTTCCAGGCACTGATGACCGCCCTGGCGGCAACCGTGGGTACCGGCAACATTGTTGGTGTTGCGACTGCTATCGCCCTGGGTGGTCCGGGGGCGCTGTTCTGGATGTGGATGACCGGCCTGGTGGGCATGGCGACCAAGTACACCGAGGCGTTGTTGTCGGTGAAATACCGGATTACCGATGAGAAGGGCGAGCAGGCGGGTGGGCCCATGTACTACCTGTCGCGTGGTATCAGTAACAAGGCCCTGGGCAAGACCCTGGGCGCGATGTTTGCCTTGTTCACCGCCATCGCCGCCTTCGGAATCGGCAATATGGTGCAGTCGAACTCCATGGCCGATGCGATCAATAATGCCTTTGGTATCGAGGAATGGATTACCGGCCTGTTGATTGCCGTAGCCCTGGCCGCCGTAGTGCTGGGTGGTATCAAGTCCATTGGACGGGTCACAGGCTTCCTGGTGCCCATCATGATCGCGGTTTACATGCTTGCCTGTGGTTACGTGCTGGTGGTCAATGCTGCTGCGCTGCCGGATGCCGTGGCCCTGATCTTCCATGACGCCTTCACCGGCTCTGCGGCAGCGGGTGGTTTCCTGGGTGCGACCATTGCCCAGGCAATGCGCTTTGGCGTGGCCCGAGGCATTTTCTCCAATGAGTCAGGCCTGGGAAGCGCGGGCATCGCTGCCGCCGCTGCCCAGACCCGGGAACCTGTTCGGCAGGCCCTGGTCTCAATGACCCAGACCTTCATTGACACTATCGTGGTGTGCTCTTTTACCGGCATCGCAATTGTTGCCACGGGCGCTTTCACCAGCGGTGAAAATGGCGCGGCCGTGACCCAGCTGGCTTTCGCCTCGGCGATGCCCGGTGTTGTCGGGCAAGTTGTGATCGCTGTCTGCCTGGCCTTGTTTGCCTTCTCTACCATGATTGGCTGGTGTTATTACGGTGGACGCAGTATCGAATATCTTTTCGGAATCAAGGCAGTGATGCCTTATCAGCTGGCCTATATTGGGGCTGCCTTTATGGGCTCGATCTACAGCCTGAATTTCGTCTGGCTGTTCTCGGATGTGATGAACGGGCTGATGGCCCTGCCCAACCTGGTTGGACTGTTGCTCCTTAGTGGCGTTGCCGCCAGGGAAACCCGGGAGTTCCTGGACAGGCAGAAGAACCTGCCTCCCGAGTCCTAGGCAGTACGCCCCAGCAAGGGAATCAGAGCGGTTGCAGTTTCAGAGCGCTGCGACCGCACTATTTTTTCGGGCGGCCCCTGGGCAATGATGCGGCCTCCGCCATCGCCGCCCTCGGGCCCCATATCTATTACCCAGTCTGCCTCGGCAATCAGGTCCAGGTTGTGTTCGATAACCAGGACCGTGTTACCCGCATCCACAAGTCTGTGCAGTACGTGCACCAGCTTTTCCACATCGGCCATGTGAAGCCCGACGGTAGGCTCGTCCAGGATGTACAGGGTGGGGGAGCTCACTGCGGCCCGACCGGGAATCTCTATGACGGGTTTCGCCTTGGCCAGTTCGGTGACCAGCTTTATACGCTGGGCTTCACCGCCACTCAGGGTCGGACTTTGCTGCCCCAGGGTCAGATAACCCAGCCCTACGTCCTGGAGTAACTGCAGGGTCCGGTGGATTTTTGGAATAGCGATGAAGTAATCCAGGGCCTCGTCAATACTCATGGCCAGCACCTGGGCAATGTTCTTTTCCCGGTAATGCACTTCCAGGGTTTCCCGGTTGAAGCGTGAGCCATTACAAGTTTCACAAACCACCCGCACGTCCGGCAGGAAATTCATCTCTATTTTTCTCAGACCCTGTCCGTCGCAGGTGCCGCAGCGGCCCCCGGCAGTGTTGAAAGAGAATCTGCCAGCGGTAAAGCCCCGCAGTCGGGCTTCCTCGGTTCCGGCGAACAGCTTGCGTATGGCGTCCCAAATTCCGACATAGGTTGCCGGACAGGAGCGCGGCGTTTTTCCTATGGGCGTCTGGTCAACTTCCAGCACATGATCAATTTGCTCCCAGCCGGAGAGCTGCTGACAGCCGATAAACGCAGCTTTCTTGCCCCGCTTGCTGCGACCAACCCGCTGTTTCAGGTTCCTGTACAGCACGTCCCGGATCAGGGTGCTCTTGCCGCTGCCGCTTACGCCACTGACACAGACCAGGGACTGCAGGGGTAGTCGAAGGTTCACCTGCTTGAGGTTGTGCAGACTGGCCTTGCGAACCTCCAGGCAGGCCGAGTCCTTTTTCAGCGTATTGCCAAGGCGGCGTTGCCCCAGCACCGGGTGAATCATGGGATTGGCCAGCATACGCCCGGTTATGGATTCCGGGTTGCGACGTAGCTGGGCCAGGGTTCCTCTTGCCACTACCTGGCCACCCCTTACGCCGGCGCCCGGACCCAGGTCGATCACATGGTCGGCCCGCCGGATGGTGTCCTCGTCATGCTCCACGATTACCACGGTGTTGCCTTTGGAACGCAAGGCTTCCAGGGTGTCCAGCAACATCAGGTTGTCCCGGGCATGCAAGCCGATGGTGGGTTCATCCAGGATGTAGCACACGCCTCGCAGGTTCGAGCCCAGCTGGGCTGCCAACCGGATGCGCTGGGCCTCTCCGCCACTGAGGGTAGGCGCGGAACGGTCCAGGCTCAGGTAAGACAAGCCAACCTGGTGCAGGAACCGAAGTCGGTCCAGCAACTCCAGCATGGCGTCCCTGGCGATACTGGCCTCTCGTCCCTTGAGTTTCATTCCCTCGAAGAGCTGTTGGGCCTTGCCAATGCTCATGGAGGTGTAGTGAGCGATGTTGTGATTCTTGAAACGTACCGCCAGGGTTTCCGGACGCAGCCTCTGTCCCTGGCAGCTGGGGCAGGGTGCGTGTTCGATTTGCTCCAGCCAGGCGCCTTCCTCGCCGGATTGCTCCTCGTCGAAATCGGCAAGTTTCTCCCCGGTGCCGAAGCAGGTTTTGCACCAGCCCTGGCGTGAGTTGTAGGAGAACATTCGCGGATCCAGTTCCGGGAAGCTGCGACTGCAGCCGGGGCAGGCACGCTTGCTCGAGTACAGGCGCTCAGCGCCGCTCTTGCCGGTTTTGACCGACAGGACCTGCAGTTTGATGATGCCCTTGCCCAGGTCCAGCGCCCTGGCAAGGGCGTCCCTCAATTCGGATTCCCTGGATGCGCTGACCAGCAACTTGGCCACCGGCAGGTCGATATCGTGTTCCTTGAATCGGTCGAGTCGTGGCCAGGGTGCGGTTGGCAGCATGGCGCCATCGACGCGCAATTCGCTGAAGCCCCGGGCCGCTGCCCATTTTGCCAACTCGGTGTAATACCCCTTGCGAGCAGAAATCATCGGCGCCAGAAGTTGTATGTTCTTGCCCTTGTAGCGTCGCAGCAGGTCGGCAAGGATGAGCTCCGGTGTTTGTTCCTGTATGGCGATATTGCAGTCCGGGCAGTGCTGTATGCCCAGCTTTACGAATACCAGTCGCAAGAAATGATAAATCTCGGTCATGGTGCCAACGGTGCTCTTGCGCCCGCCCCGGCTGGTGCGCTGTTCAATGGCGACCGTGGGCGGTACCCCGTGGATGGCGTCCACATCGGCGCGACTGGAGGGCTGCACGAACTGTCTTGCATAGGCGTTCAGCGATTCCAGGTAACGACGCTGCCCTTCGGCGAAGAGAATGTCGAATGCCACCGTACTCTTGCCGCTGCCGCTAACCCCGGTGACCACCGTCATGCGGTTTCGGGGTATGGAGATGTCCACGTTTTTCAGGTTGTGTTCCCGGGCGTGCCTGATCTCGATATTTCCGGAGGTGGTCGATGTTGGTTTGCCGGTTGCCCTGGTCTTGACCAGGTTTCTGCCCAGGGATTCAAGATCCCGGGCGTAGTCGGCCAGGGCCTCCCCGGTGTAGGTCAGACCGCTCGCGGCAAGCTCTCCCGGCGTGCCTTCAAACAAAACCTGTCCGCCCTGGTCGCCACCCTCGGGTCCCAGGTCGATAAGCCAGTCACAGTTGGCGATAACGTCCAGGTTGTGTTCGATGATGAGCAGGGAGTGACCTTGTTCGCGAAGCCTGGACATGGCGCCCAGCAGCCGTTCGATATCCTGGAAATGCAGGCCCGTGGTGGGTTCGTCGAACAGGAACAACATGCCCTGTTTGCCGCCGGTGGACTTGCCAAGATGGGCGGCGAGTTTCAACCTCTGTGCCTCTCCACCGCTGAGGGTTGGCACCGGCTGGCCCAGGGCCACATAGCCAAGGCCCACCTCCGCCAGGGGGGCGAGAAGTTTCTGGATATCCGCCTGGTCAGAGAAGAACTCCAGGGCCTGGTCTACGGTCATCTCCAGCACATCGGCGATTGAGCAGGGCCCGGTATTGCTGTGGGGTCCGGGTAGTAACTTCACCTCGAGTAATTCGTCGCGGAAGCGACGGCCATCGCAGTCCGGGCATCTCAGATACACATCGCTGAGAAACTGCATCTCCACGTGTTCGAAACCGTTTCCGCCGCAGGCAGGGCAGCGGCCATTACCTGAATTGAAGCTGAAACTGCCGGCCGTGTAGCCGCGTTCCATGGACAGGGGTTCGGCGGCGAATAATTTGCGCACAGGAGTGAGCGCGCCGACGAAACTCGCCGGGTTGGAACGGGTAGTCTTGCCGATGGGGGATTGATCCACCATGACCACCTCGGAAATCTGCTCATGACCTAGCAAGGCGTCATAGTCTCCGGGGACCAGCTTGGGTTTGCCCTTGAGCTTGGTCAGGGCGCGGTAGAGCACCTCATCCATGAGGGTGGATTTTCCTGACCCGCTCACTCCTGTCAGGCAAACGATTTTGCCCAACGGGATTTTTACCTTGATGTTCTTCAGGTTGTGTTCCCTGGCGCCCCGGACTTCCAGACAGTTATTTTCGGTCGGCGCTTCCATCGGTGTGCGTATGCGGCCGGCGACGGAACGTTCCGCCCTGAGGTAGCTGGCAGTAAGAGATTTTCTGGAGCGTAGCAATTGCGAGGGACTGCCGTTGAAAACCACCTGCCCGCCTGCGGCACCCGGCCCCGGGCCCATATCGATAATCCGGTCCGCAGCCAGCATTACCTGGGGATCATGCTCCACGACCAGCAGGGTATTGCCGGCCTGGTTGAGTTTCTTCAGCACACCGACAATCCGATGAATGTCCCGGGGATGCAGGCCGATGCTGGGTTCATCCAGAACGAACAGGGTATTGACCAGCGAGGTGCCCAGGGCAGTGGTGAGGTTGATGCGCTGTACTTCGCCACCGCTGAGGGTGCGGCTTTGCCGGTCCAGGGTGAGGTAGCCCAGGCCAACTTCACACAGGTAGGTCAGGCGGTTGATGATCTCCGCCAGCAACATGCTGGTGGCCTCATCATTTTTCTCCTGCCTGTTCAGTTCCTGGAAGAATTCCGACAGCTGTGTGATGGGCATTCCCATGACATCGTGCAGGCACAGTCCCGGCATCTGTTCCAGGGCCTGTTCCGACCACTGCACGGCCACTGGTCGAAATACCCGACGCGGCGCCAGCACCCGGGAGCCGACACGATGGTTGCCTATCCGCCATAACAGGGACGTGGTTTTCAGTCGCGCGCCATTGCAGGACTGGCAGCGGTCATAGGATCGGTACTTGGACAGCAAGACCCGGATATGCATTTTGTAGCTTTTTGACTCCAGCCATTTAAAGAAGCGTTTGACGCCATACCATCGCTTGGAGTCGATGCCTCCCTCCCCCTCGATAACCCATTGCCTGTGCTGCTCGGGCAGGTCTTGCCAGGCCACGTCCAGGGCCACTTTCTGTCGCTTTGCGTAGCGGGCCAGGTCTTTCTGGCAATCGCGGAAGCTGGGGCTCTGGAAGGGTTTTATTGCCCCGTTGGCCAGGGTCAGGGTTGTATCCGGAGTGACCAGGTCGTAGTCGATGCCCATAGTGCGGCCGAACCCACGGCAGCTTTCACATGCGCCTATTGGCGAGTTGAAAGAGAAGGCAGATTGATTGGGATCTTCGTAGTCCAGGTCGCAGGCAGGACAGTGCAATTCGGTGGAGAACTTCTGAGCCTTGTCGTCTTTTTCATGCCAGAACACGGCCACGTGTCCCAGTCCCCGGTGCAGCGCCGCTTCCAGGGCCTCGGACAGCCGGGCCCGATTTTTTTCCTCTATGGCCAGGCGATCCTGCACCACGTCCAGTTGCTGTTCCCGGCGCTGGTGTACCCGGGTGTATCCCTGGGCATTGAGAAACCCGCGAATTTCCTCTTCACTGAAATTGTGTGGAATCTGCACGGGGAAAGTAACGATGGCGCGCTTGCCCTGTGAGTGGGACAGCAGGTTTTCGAGGATGCTTTCCGCGCTGTCACGTTGCACGGGCGCTGCGCAGCGACTGCAGTACAGGCTGGCCATTCGGGCGAACAACAACTTCAGGTGGTCGTTGATTTCGGTCATGGTCCCGACGGTGGATCGGGAGGTACGCACCTGGTTGGTCTGGTCGATGGCGATTGCCGGAGGGATGCCCTCGATTCTTTCCACCTGCGGCTTGTCCATGCGATCCAGGAACTGGCGCGCATAGGGGGAGAAGGTCTCCACGTAGCGCCGTTGGCCCTCGGAATATATCGTGTCGAAGGCCAGGGATGACTTGCCTGATCCACTGACGCCAGTGATCACGATGAACTCGTTCAGGGGAAGCTTCAGATCTACCTGCTTGAGGTTGTTCTGACTTGCGCCGACGATATTGATGAACTCTTTGTTCATGACTGGCCCGTGTTATTCCTTTTTACCGGCCACCAACGCACAGCCTGGTCCGGTCAGCTTTTTTCAAGTTCCGCCAAGAGCAATGACCCGATTACTTCTCGACGCCAGCCCCGGGTGGCCGGCACATCCCGGTCTCCGCGCACCAGTTGTTCCAGTTCCCTGCGCGGCGCCAGGAATCCAGGGGCTATGCCCATGGCCTCGGCCTGCCGGGTGAGGGCTTTTTTCAGGCGGTTCAGCGTTTCCTTCTCTTTCCCGGTGAGGGGGCCCGCTGCGCTGAGATCATCCTGGCTCTCAGGGGGCGCCTCCCGGGCCTTGCCTACAGTCTCTACAATCTCGGCGCCAAAGCGATTGATGAATGTTTCAGGGACTTCGTCCAGTTGGGCCAGTTGGATTCGGGTGTGGGCCTGTTGCGAGGCGATTTGCATCAGCGCGGCATCTTTGATGATCCACTGACGGGGTAGATTGCGATTAATCGCTTGTTCTTCCCGCCAGGCGGCGATCCAGCGCAATACCCTGCGGGCATCTCCGTCCAGGCTACGGGCGCCCTTGACTCGCAGGTGAGCTTGCCAGGGGTCTGCCGCATACAGTGCCGGCTCGCACAACTGATGACAGTCTGCTTCCAGCCAGTCTATGCGCTGGCATTCCACCAGTTCTTTTTGCAGGGCCAGGTACAAATGGGTCAGGTATCGCACGTCGTCGGCGGCGTAATCCAGTTGCCGGGTACTCAGGGGGCGCTTGGACCAGTCTGTGCGGGTGGCGGACTTGTCCAGTTCCACTCCGCAGTACTCCTTCACCAGGGCGCTGTAGCCAATCTGTTCCCCGTGTCCCAACAGCACGGCGGCAACCTGGCTGTCGAACAAGTTGGCCGGAAGTTCGCCCCAGATCTGATAGAGAATTTCCAGGTCTTGCCTTGCAGAGTGCACCACCGTGGTGACCTCCGGATTCGCCAGCAGCCGACCAAGCGGTTCCAGGGAGGGCAGGGCCAGCGCATCCAGCAGAAAGATGTTTTCCACGTCGGCAATCTGCACCAGGCAGAGTCGCGACTGGTAGGTGCGCTCGCGGATGAATTCGGTGTCCAGAGCCAGGAAGTGGGAGCCCTCGAGTTTATTGAGCGCGAGATCCAGTTCCCCAGGGCTGCGGATGATTTCCCAAGGTCTTGTAGTCATAGGCGAGTGGGGGTCATTGGCGGATCGGGATCATTGGCTGATCGAGTAATGTAGCGCCTGTCAGGTTATCATGAGCGAACCTCATTCAAACAGTTGGACAATCAGTTTTGCAGCAGCTGCTTAGCGCATTCTTGGATATCATCATGTTGCGGAGAGGTCCCCAGGATCTGCCGGCTTCGCAATTCCTGATGGTTTCCGCATTGCTGTGCTACACCGCCAGCGGCCTCGCCCTGTTTCTTACCCAAATACCCAGCCTGGGCGGTGCGCTGGCAGAGTTAAGCGTGGTGCTGGCTCTGGAGGCCGGGTTCTTCGTCGCGCTGCTGGCCCTGCAAGGCAAGTTGTCCCGGGCGGTGCAGACCCTGACCGCTTTATGGGGTACAGGGACTTTGCTGACCCTTGTCGGCTTGCCGCTGCATATGTGGATTGTCGCGATTCCCGAGGGCGCCCCTCCAGCGACACTGCCTAACCTGGGCGTCTTGCTATTGCTGATATTGTCGCTGGTGGTGGCCGGGCATATCTTGCGTGAAGCCCTGGAGCTTCCACTGCCGGCCGGAATTCTCCTGGTGATGTCGGAATTTATCCTGTCGGTATTTGTCACCGCACAGTTGTTTGGAGGCGGCGCCTGAATGCACGTTCACATCCTTGGAATCTGCGGAACATTCATGGGCGGTATCGCGGCGCTAGCCAAGGCTGCCGGTCACCGGGTGACAGGTTCGGACCAGCAGGTCTACCCACCCATGAGCGATCAGCTGCGAGCCCTGGGGATAGAGCTGGTGGAGGGTTACGATCCGGCCCAGCTGAATCCGGTTCCGGACGTGGTGGTGATTGGTAATGCCCTGTCCCGGGGTAACCCCGCGGTGGAGGCAGTGCTGAACCAGGGGATCGCCTATACCAGCGGCCCCCGCTGGCTGGCCGAACACGTGCTGCGTGATCGCTGGGTGCTGGCGATTGCCGGAACCCACGGCAAAACCACCACCTCCAGCATGCTGGCCTGGATACTGGACTACGCGGCATTGAATCCGGGTTTCCTCATCGGCGGTGTGCCGGCGAATTTCGGAGTGACAGCACGTCTTGGCGACGAACCGTTTTTTGTTGTCGAAGCCGACGAATACGACACCGCGTTCTTCGACAAGCGCTCGAAGTTCGTGCACTACCTGCCGCGGACCCTGGTGCTGAATAACCTGGAGTTTGATCACGCGGATATTTTTGCCGACCTGGATGCCATCAAGTGGCAGTTCCATCAACTCATGCGAACCGTCCCTTCACAGGGCCTGGTTGTCAGCAATGGGGCGGAGTCCGAGCTGGATGACATGCTGGACCAGGGATGCTGGACCCCGGTGCAGCGCTTTGGTGGCGTGGAGTGTCCCCAGGCTCAATGGCAGGCGCGCCCGCTGTGCGCGGATTGCACGGAATTCGAGGTGCTTCACAAGGGGCAGGTAATTACCAGGGTCCAGGGCACGATGCCCGGACGGCACAATATGAATAACGCGCTGGCGGCGATGTTGGCGGCACGTCATGCGGGCGTGGAGTTGCCAACCGCCGCAGAGGCCATGGCGCAATTCCGCGGTGTTAAACGCCGCCTGGAATTACTGGGAAAACCGGCCGGCGTCACGGTCTACGACGATTTCGCTCACCACCCTACGGCTATCACCGAGTCCCTGGCGGCCCTGCGGGCGCGGGTGGGAAAACAGCGCATCCTGGCGGTGCTGGAGCCTCGCTCAAATACCATGAAACAGGGCGTTCACAAGGACCAACTGGCCGACGCGCTGGACGCGGCGGACCTGGTCTGGGCCATGCAGCCCGAGGGGATTCAGTGGAGCCTGGCGTCAGCGTTAAGTCCCCTGGGGGACCGAGCCCGGGTAGAGACGGAGGTGGACGAACTGGTGGCCCGGGTTGTCGCTGAAGCGCGCAGGGGTGATCATGTGCTGGTGATGAGTAATGGTGGCTTCGGTGGCTTGCACGGCAAGCTCTTGAGTCAATTAGAGCAGTCAGCTTCCGGCCGGGCGGGGTGATCGCTTCCAGGTGTCCCCGCCTGTGAACTTGCCGAAAGCTCTTAGGGCAATCTGTTAAGGCATGCAGAGTTCCGAATTTCCAATTTTCCCCCTGCGAGTTGTCCTCTATCCCGGAGGGCCTCTGCCACTTCGTATTTTCGAAACCCGCTACCTGGACATGGTCAGTCATTGCATGCGCCACGACTCGTGTTTCGGGGTGGTCGGGGTCCAGGAAGAATCTTCACACGGTGTCGATCATATTTTCGGTGTGGGTACAGCAGCCAGGATCATCGACTGGGACCGCAGCGAGGATGGGCTGCTGGCGATTGTTACCCGGGGCGAGCAACGCTTCCGAATCCAGTCGGTAATCAAGAGAGCGGATGGGCTGGACGTGGCCAAGGTCATCTGGCTGGACCCGGAACCCTCTCTGGAGGTGCCCGAACCCCTCAAATACCTGGCCACCGTCGTGCTGGGGCTGCTGGAAGAATTCACCCCGATGTACGGCGATGTCCCCCGGAACCCGGATGACGCCAGCTGGCTCGGCTACCGGCTGGCGGAGTTGCTACCCCTTCCGATTGCGCAAAAACAATTGTATCTGGAGATGGACGACCCAATCGGGCGACTCCAGCAATTGGCCAAGGATGTCAGTCACCTTCGCAGCGACGCCTGAGCCGGGCCCTCCCGGGTCAGGACGGAATAATTAAAACAGGCCTTTTCCCCGGGAATTTTTGATTGATTTTTGCAAGCCACTCCCCTGGCGCAGCTGTGGAGGTCTCGCATGTGGGCCCCAGGATGCCTCCCCGTCCCGCCCCCCCGGGGTGGGGGTAAAAAAAACTCTTGTGTGGAAAAACTTTTTGATTATTATCGCGCCGAATTAGCTGGATAGCGGGGACCTATGAGGGTCTAAGTACCGGCCGACTGACACAGGACAGCGGTTCGGATTTTTAATTTGATTGCTGTTTGTGGAGTGGCTGGTATGACTGTTCGTACTGGCGGGGCTGCATCATCGGTGCAGGCTTCCCCCGACGTTTCTGATTCATTTTCGGTTCATGGTGTGAGCGCCTTGCAGGCGCGTACCTGGCGTCGCCTTGCGGCTCGTCACGGCACCCCCTTGCTCGTGCTGGACCTGGGCCAGGTTCGCTCCCAGTACCGGCGCCTGACCGGCGCCTTGCCTGGTGTGCAGATGTTCTACGCTGTGAAGGCGTTTCCCCACCCGGCGGTGATCACTACCCTGGCTGAAATGGGTTGCCATTTTGACCTGGCCTCCAGTGGCGAGGTGCAGTTGATGCGCGACTCCGGCGTCGAGGCCAGCCGCTGCCTGCACACCCACCCCATCAAGAGCGACCGGGAAATTGTTGCCGCCCTGGATTTTGGCTGCACCCGTTTCGTGGCTGACAACGAAGTGGAAATCCGCAAGCTTGCCCGTTACCGGGATAAGCTGGATATCCTGCTGCGAGTGTCTTTTCCCAATCCCGGGGCCCGTTGCGACCTGTCCAAGAAATTTGGTTGCACGCCCGCCTCGGTGGGATCCTTGCTTGAACTGGCTTCCAGTCTGAAACTGAATGTCGCCGGCTTTAGCTTTCACGCCGGCTCCCAGGTACCTGGCCCCGAGATGCACGTGCACGCAGTCAATCAGTGCGTTGAGCTGCTGGAAACCTACCGTGACTACGCTAATGGATCCTTGCGCACCCTGGATATTGGTGGCGGCTTTCCGGCGGATTACGATTGCAGCGGTTTCGACATTCACGGTTTCTGTGGGCCGATTCGGCAAGCCCTTTCCCGGCTACCCTCGGATATCCGTGTGATTGCCGAGCCCGGTCGCATCCTGGTTGCCTCCTCGAGTACCGCACTGGCCAGTGTCATCGGACACGCCGTACGTGGTGGCAAGCCGTGGTATTACCTGGACGACGGAATCTACGGTTCCTACAACGGCATCGTGACCGAGGGGGCTCGTTACCCGCTGGTTCCGCTGGACGGTGAGGGTGATCTTCAGCCCAGCGTTCTCGCAGGCCCGACCTGCGACAGCTTCGACGTGCTGTCTGACGACCTGCCATTGCCTTCCCTGAAAGTCGGTGACCTGGTCGCGGGCCTGGTAATGGGTGCCTACACTTATTCCACCGCTACCACGTTCAATGGTCTGCCTGCCGCCCAGGTGCTGGTGCGAGGCCAGAGCGACCTGGCCCGTCGCAGGGCCAAGGCGAGCCGGGCAGGGTAAACTCCTCCCGGTAAACGCCCGCGGGAGGAAGGTCATGCTGGTCGAGGTCATCCAGGCAGATATTACGACCCTGGAGGTGGACGCCATCGTTAACGCCGCCAACAGTCGGTTGGCAGGCGGAGGCGGAGTGGATGGTGCGATACATGGGGCGGCAGGTCCTGGTTTGATGGAGGCCTGCCGGCGAATCGGCGGCTGCCCTGTGGGTGAAGCCAGAATTACTCCCGGTTTTGACCTGCCGTCGAAATTCGTCATTCACGCCGTCGGGCCAATCTGGTCTGGCGGAGCGCGCGGAGAGTCCGACCTGCTCCGGGCCTGTTATCGAAACGCCATGTCCCTTGCCAGCAGCCATCGCTGCGAGTCTGTGGCGTTCTCCGCCATCAGTTGTGGGGTGTTTGGCTACCCGGTAGAGCAGGCCGCACGCATTGCGGTGGACGAAGTGCTGGGGACCCCGCCTGGTGACGGGATCCCCTCGCGGGTATTGCTTGTCTGCTTTGCCGAGCCCACCCTGGGAATCTACCGCAGGGTATTGGCCCAGCGTCAGTCGGCCTAGAGGCTGCCCATGACCTTCGCCGCGGCATCCAGGGTGGCCTGGATGTCTTCGTCGCTGTGGCAAATGGATACGAACCCGGCTTCAAATGCCGAGGGCGCCAGGTAGATGCCTGCGTCGAGCATGCCGTGGAAGAACTTGCGGAAACGGTCCGTGTCGCACTTCATTACTTGGCCGAAGGAATCCACGGATTCAGCATCGGTAAAGAACATGCCGAACATGCCGCCCACCGATCGGGTGAACACCGGGATTCCGGCTTCGCGTCCCACTCGGGCAAGGCCTTCGGCCAGCCTGGCGGTCTTGGCGCCGAGTTCCTCATAAAAGCCGTCCCGGCTCAGGCCGGCCAGGGTGGCCAGTCCTGCAGCCATGGCCACGGGGTTGCCTGAGAGCGTGCCGGCCTGGTAAACGGGGCCGCTGGGGGCAATGTAATCCATGACGTCGGCACGACCGCCGAAAGCGCCCACGGCCATGCCGCCGCCGATGATCTTGCCCAGGGTGGTGAGATCAGGCTTGATGTTGTAAATCGCCTGGGCGCCGCCACGGGCGACCCGAAAACCGGTCATGACCTCGTCAAAAATCAGCAGCGTGCCATGTTGCTGGCAGATCTCCTGCAATCCTTCCAGGAATCCGGCTATCGGCGTGACCATGTTCATGTTACCGGCTACCGGCTCGACGATGATGCAGGCCAGTTGGTCACCGATTTCTGCGAACACCTCTTTGACCTGCTCCAGGTCGTTATAGGTGCAGGTGATGGTGTGCTCGGCAACTGACGCGGGTACGCCGGGTGAGGTGGGTACGCCCAGGGTCAGGGCGCCGGATCCGGCTTTTACGAGCAGGGAGTCGGAATGGCCGTGGTAGCAGCCCTCGAACTTCAGGATCTTGTCGCGCCCGGTGAACCCCCGGGCCAGGCGGATGGCGCTCATGGTGGCCTCTGTTCCAGAGTTGACCATGCGAATTTTCTCGATGCTGGGCATCAATTCGCAGACCCTGGCCGCCAACGTGGTTTCGGCCACCGACGGGGCGCCAAAACTCAGGCTGGCCTCGGCCGCCTTTTGCACCGCTGCGATAACGTTCTTTTCGGCATGTCCCAGGATCATGGGTCCCCAGGAGCCAATATAGTCAATGTAGCGCTTGCCATCGGTGTCAAACAGATAGGCACCTTTGGCGCGGTCAAAAAACACAGGCTCACCGCCCACCGAGCCAAAGGCACGGACCGGGGAGTTAACACCACCAGGGATATATCGTTTTGCGTCGTCGTAGAGGCTCACAGTACTTCCTTTCGCCAGAATCAAAGGCGCTATTCTACCAGCAGTAGAGGCCAGTTCTCTGCTAAACTCATAAGGAATTTCCACGACAGGATGTTGGAGCCGGGGCATTCAGATGAAAGCCTATATGTGTCTAGTATGCGGAAGTGTCTACGAGGAAGAGCAGGGAGATGCTCAGTCTCATATTCCTCCGATGACCCGATGGGAGGACCTCCCTGAGAGTTGGTGCTGTCCCGATTGTGGTGCACCGGTGGAGGATTTCGAATTGGTTGAAATCTAGGCCGTTATTGCTGGTTCAGCACAAGCCCGCGTTCTTTGAGCATCCCGATCAGGCTGTTTGGCCCCACCAGGTGCAGAGCCCCGACCACCACCAGCAGGTCGCCGGTGGAGGCGTCCATGGCGAGGATTTGTTCGGTCCATGCCTTGTTCCGGGCAACCACCAGTTGCTGGTATAGCTCGGGGAATTCCGTGAAACTCCCTCCCAGTTCCTCAGCCAGGGCGGCATTATTTCCCCGCCGCCAGGCCTCCACCAGTTCGTCGAGTCCTGCGCCCATTTCCTGGGCTTCTTCCAGGGACTGCAGAAACAGGGCCTGCTGCTCGTGTGGGGGCAAGGAATCCAGCATGGCCAATTGCTGCAGCAGGGTTTCCAGACCGATTACCGCCTTCCCATCGGCCCGGGCAAGGGCTGAAAAGTGCTGGTCAACACCCAGTTCCGGGTCGTAATCCAGCTGGGTCATGCGTATTTGCACGATGGTCATTGCCGCCAGCCATGGTTTTAGGCCGGCAAGAGGATCCAGGGAGATATTCATGGACCGGGCCAGTTCATCCGCCCTGCGCCAATCCTGTGGGTCGAAAAATTGCGGCAGGCTGCCCTGGGTGAGCAGGCCTGTGGCGGTTACCGCCGCCGAGATACTTTCCGGGTCCAGGTTTGCCAGGTCCAGTTCAAACACCACGGTCTCGGCGCGTTGGTAGGCATTGTTGATGGCCTCGGGCAGCGGGTAATCTCCCGGGCGCAAGGCGTGGATGGAGCCCAGGATACTGATGTCATGATCGTTAAAAGTGCCCCGCCACAGACTGTGGGAGGGAGCTTCCGCGGCGGCGGTGATCGTCAGGCACAGGCCTAACAGCAGGCCGGCCAGCCAACGCCTCATCGGCAGTTGACTCCTGCTACCCGCGCGAGCCAGGTGATCCGGGCGGAGGACTCCAGGGCATTGGCCCACTTGTATGCCTGGTCAAGTGAGTTTCCGCAGACATAGGCGCCGTGACCCCGCACGATGGTGACCCTGTTTTCTATCAGGGCTTCGGCCACCGCGGCGGGAGAGTCCTGGGTGTAGCGCTGAAAAGGCACCTCCAGCACCGGTACACGATTCAGAAAATAGGAGCCCTCGAAATCCTCGGGCAGAAAATCCTCGCCATCCAGGGTGAGTGCGATGGCATGGGCGGGGTGGAAATGCAGGACCGCCCGGGCGCCGCTGACTTCACGATAAATCGCTGCATGCAGTGGCGCGTCCAGGGATGCGCGGGGGGTGGGGGGAGCGCCTGTGGTGCAAAGAACAAGGTCGCTGGCGCTCAGGGTCTCGGCGCAGGCGCCGGTTGGAGTGATCCACATTCCCTGGTCTGTGCGTACCGACGCGTTCCCGCTGTGGGAGTCATTCAAACCATTTTGCTGGAGCCGGTTGTAGTACAACACCAGTTCCTGTTTTATTTTCATTTCCACGGCGTACTCCTGTGAATCAGGTGTCGACCCAGTTCACCCGGGTGTCGATACGACCATTCGCGTGCAAGTCCAGTACCCGGTAGCCTGACCTGCCTTTTTCAACGCCGTATTCATCGCAGGCCGCGACGAACTGGTGGCAGGTGGATGGTCCGGCGAGTAAGGTAACGCCCGCATTTTCTGACTGGAATTCCTGGTGTATATGCCCCCAGAGCACGCCCCGCACATTTCCCGCCTGGTGCACTCTGCGCATGAAGTCCTCGCCATTCTCCAGTCCAATTCCGTCCAGCCACCGGGAGCCGATGGCTACAGGCTGGTGGTGAAGGCATACCAGCGCGTGATGTTCGGGATGTTGGGCAAGCAGCGTATCCATCCTGTCCAGTTCCTGGTCGGATAGCGCTCCGCCGGTCTGTCCACGTAAATGGCTGGACAGCATGATGATCAGCCAGTTGCTTCCGGTCGCCGCGCCACAGAACTGAAACTGCCCCTGGTCGAGAAGTGTGCGCATGAAAGTCGGGTTGTCGTGATTGCCCGGAATAGTCAAAACGGGCTGACCCAGTGGCGCCATGATACGGGCGAAATCCCGGTAGGCCTGCTCGGATTCATCCTGGGAAAGATCGCCGGTGGCCAGTATCGCGTGACACTCGTGCAGTTCGGCTACAGCAGCGTCTATCACCCTTTGCATGCTGCCTCGGGTGTTCAAACCGTGCATGGTGCCCTGGGGATCGGCAAACAAGTGACAATCCGTAATTTGCAGCAGCCGTAACGGCCCGTCCTGGGTTGAATGTGTCAGTGTGCGCACAAGCCCTGTCGCCGTAATGATTAACAACAGAAATCATAGCAGAAGCTAATACGCGAATACCCGTGCATATTCACGGTTTGGGGAAATCATTTGTGACCCGGATTTTCGGGATAGCGTTGAGCGAGTGCTCAGGCCTGCCTGGCCGACTCCATGATGCGTATGTAGTTAGCTCGCTCGTACGCCGTCGTGTCATGGATGTTTTGTTGGCTGAGCACCCCGCGGAATCCATCAATGGATTCAAAATTCAGTCGCTGCATCCATTGCTCCAACTCCTTGTTCATGGTCGCCAGGTGTTCGATCCCATGGCGGTACAGGGAGGAGGCGGTCATTATCACGTCAGCCCCTGCGAGCAGGTATTTTACGACTTCCCTTGCTCCCTGGACTCCGCTGGTTGCCGCGAATGAAGCGTCAATCCGGCCATGCAGGGCGGCTATCCACAACAGCGGAAGGCGGATTTCGTTGTGCTCGCTGTAACGCAGGTCGCTGATGACGCGCAGGTTTTCGATATCGAAATCGGGTTGGTAGAAGCGATTGAAAAACACCAGTCCATCTGCCCCCGCGTCGGCCATTCGATGGGCCATATTACCCATGGCGCTAAAGTAGGGATTCAGCTTTATTGCTACGGGAATACTTACCGTGGACTTCACTAGCTTCACAATATTCAGGTAACGCTCTTCAACTTCCTCGCCGGTCAGGGAAACATCTGCCGGAATATAAAAAACATTCAGTTCGATGCCATCTGCGCCGGCTTGCTCCAGTTGCCGGGCATATTCGATCCAGCCCTCTGGCGAGGTGCCATTGAGACTGGCAATGATGGGCATGTCCACTTTTTTCTTGGCTCGCCGAATCAGCTCCAGATATTCGACCGTACCAGACTGGTATTCATCCGCCCCGGGGAAATAGTCGGCCGCTTCGGCGAAGGCGCCGGCGGTGTTTTCCATGACTTCCTGATACAGCGCATTCTCGCGCCGAATCTGCTCCTCAAACAAGGAGAACAGGACCACCGCTCCGGCCCCGTACTCCTGCATACGGACGATGTTGTCCAGGCTTTCGGACAAGGGGCATGCGGAGACGACGATGGGTGAACTGAGTTCCATGCCGAGGTAAGTGCTGGTGAGGTTCATGGGGTTCCCACTCCGGGTTACGCGTTCAAGTTTGTCGGGCTGTAGTGATCTGTCTCATGCCACGGGCTGGAAGTCCCTGGCGCTCTGGCTGGCCATCTCCTCATAGGTTCTCCAGCGCAAGTCCACCATTTCCTGGGCGAGGGTCATGAGTTTCTCGGCCTCTTCGGGGTTGTTGCGCTGAATGATCCGGTATCTCAATTCGTTGTATGCATAGTCCTTCAGGTTGATGGTCGGACGGGTGGAGTCCAGCACGAAGGGATTCCGGCCTTCGCTGCGTAGCACCGGGTTGTAGCGGATCAGCGGCCAGTAGCCGGAAGACACCGCCAGCTTCTGCTGGTTAAGACCCTGGTGCATATTGATGCCGTGGGCGATGCAATGGCTGTAGGCCAGCACCAGGGAGGGGCCGTTGTAGGCCTCGGCCTCCCGCAGGGCCAACAGGGTTTGCTGTGGATTTGCGCCCATGGCGATCTGCGCCACGTAGACATTTCCATAGGAAATTGCCTGCAAGGCCAGATCTTTCTTGCCCACCCTTTTGCCGGCAGCGGCAAACTTGGCCGAGGCGGCTGTCGGGGTGGCCTTGGACATTTGCCCGCCGGTGTTTGAATACACCTCGGTATCCAGGACCAAAATATTTACATTTCGGCCCAGGGCAAGCACGTGGTCCAGTCCGCCGGAACCGATGTCATAGGCCCAGCCGTCGCCGCCCACCAGCCATACACTTCGCCGCACCAGGTTATCGGCAACCGAGAGCAGGCTCTTGGAGATGGGCGTGTTCATCTTTTGCAGCTGGCTCTTGAGCGATGCGACGCGATTGCGCTGCTGGCGTATCTCGGACTCGTATACCTGGGGCGCGCCCCTGAGCTCTTCAACCGTTTCGGAGCCCAGTTCGTCTTTAAGCTGGCTTAACAGGGAACGGGCAAGGTTGGTGTGAACATCCACGGTTACCCGCATACCCAGGCCGAATTCCGCGTTGTCCTCGAATAGCGAGTTGGACCAGGCTGGCCCCTTGCCTTCGCTGTTTGTTGTCCACGGCGTAGTGGGAAGATTGCCGCCATAGATGGACGAGCAGCCGGTGGCGTTGGCGACGATAAGCCGATCGCCGAATAACTGGGACAACAGCCTTACGTAAGGTGTTTCGCCGCAGCCTGCACAGGCACCGCTGAACTCAAATAGTGGCTCAAGGAACTGGGCGCCCTGCACCCGGGAGAATTCCACCTTGCTGCGGTCGTTCATTGGCAGGCTTTCGAAGAACTCCAGGTTCTCGCGACTTTGTTCAAGCAAGGGCTCCTTGCTTGCCATGTTGATAGCCTTGCGACCCCGCACCCTGGGGTCCACTACCGGGCAGGCCTCGACGCACAATCTGCAGCCGGTGCAGTCCTCTGCGTATACCTGCAGCGAGTAGCGAGTTTCGGGGAAACCCTTGGCAATAATGTGCGAGGATGGAAATTTTTTCGGGGCCCGATCCAGGTGATCTTTGTGGTAGAACTTTGCCCGGATCACGCTGTGAGGGCACACAAAACTGCAGTTTCCGCACTGGATGCACAAATCCGATTCCCACAGGGGAACCCGGTCTGCCACATTGCGTTTTTCCCACTTTGTTGTGCCTACCGGGTAGGTGCCGTCCACCGGCAAAGCGCTTACCGGCAAGTCGTCGCCTTTGCCGGCAATCATGACGCCGGTAACCTGGCGCACAAAGTCCGGAGCCGAGGCGGGCACCGACGGTGGGAATTCTCTCTCGCTACTTTCGTGTTCCGGAACCTTCACCTCATGCAAGTGATCCAGTGCCGCGTCCACCGCGCGGAAATTCTTCTGTATGGCTTCGTCGCCCTTGCGGTCGTAGGACTTCTTGATCGCGTTCTTGATTCGCTCAATGGCCTCGTCACGTGGCAGCACGCCGGACAAGGCAAAAAAGCAGGTCTGCATGATGGTGTTGATACGTGTGCCCATGCCGGCAGACTGGGCTACCCGTGACGCATCGATGACGAAAAACTTCAGCTTCTTTTCGATGATGCTTCGTTGCACAGGCCGTGGAAGACTGGCCCAGACCGCAGTGCGGTCATGAGGGCTGTTCAACAGGAAAGTCGCGCCATGCCTGGCCTGCTGAAGCAGGTCGCTTTTCTGGACGAATCCGAATTGATGACAGGCGATAAAATCTGCCTTGCGAATCAGATAGGGTTTGTTGATTGGCCTGGGTCCGAAACGTAAATGCGAGACAGTCTGGGCACCCGATTTTTTGGAGTCATAGACAAAGTATCCCTGGGCGTACAGGTCGCTTCCCTCACCGATGATCTTAATGCTGTTCTTGTTTGCACCCACGGTCCCATCGGCGCCGAGGCCGTAAAACAGCGCCTGGGTCATGCCTTCTTCGTCAAGGGGAAGCTCTGGTTCGTATTCCAGGCTGGTTCCCGAGACATCGTCCCGTATGCCAATGGTGAAATGATTCTTTGGCTTGTCCTTTTCAAGGTTGTGGAATACGCCGGCGACCATGCCAGGCGTGAATTCCTTGGAAGACAGGCCGTAGCGGCCGCCGGTTACCCGGGGCATCCTGGCGAACTGGCCGGCGCCGACAGCTTCCACCAGGGCGGTCACGACGTCCTGGTACAGGGGTTCACCGGTAGCACCGACTTCCTTGGTCCGGTCCAGCACCGTGATGTCGCGGACGGTTTCAGGCAGGGCCTGGATGAAGCGCTCTACTGAGAATGGGCGGTACAGACGCACACTCAACAAGCCGACTTTTTCACCCCGTTTAATCAGGGCATCAACGGTTTCACGAACCGTATCCACGCCGCTTCCCATGATAACGGCCACCCGCTCAGCATCCTGGGCGCCATGGTATTCAAACAGCTTGTAGTGGCGCCCGGTCATTGCTGCCAGCTTGTCCAGGGCGTCCTGGACAATCTGGGGGGCGGCGGCGTAATAGGGATTTACCGTTTCCCTCGCCTGGAAGTAAACGTCTGGATTCTGCGCGGTGCCGCGGATGACCGGATTGTCGGGATTCAACGCGCGCGCGCGGTGATCGTAAACAAGCTCGTCATCTATCATTGCCCTGATTTGTTCATCGGTGAGCAATACGATCTTGTTTACCTCGTGTGAGGTTCGGAAACCGTCAAAGAAATGCAGGAATGGGACCCGGGACTTCAGTGTCGCGGCCTGGGTGACCAGCGCCATATCATGAGCTTCCTGCACCGAGGCGGAAGCCAGCAAGGCAAAGCCGGTGGTCCTGGCGGCCATTACGTCACTGTGATCACCGAAGATCGACAGGGCCTGGGCCGCGAGGGAGCGCGCCGCCACATGGAACACCGTACTGGTCAGTTCCCCGGCGATCTTGTACATATTCGGCAGCATCAACATCAGGCCCTGGGAGGCGGTGAAGGTGGTGGTCAGTGCTCCAGCCTGCAACGCGCCATGTACCGCGCCGGCCGCGCCGCCTTCACTTTGCATCTCCACCACATCCGGGTAACGGCCCCAGATGTTCAGTGCGCCCTTGGCCACCCATTCGTCGGCCAGTTCCGCCATGGGGGAGGAGGGGGTGATCGGGTAGATTGCGCAGACCTCGTTCACCCGGTAGGCGACATAGGCAGTGGCCTCATTACCATCAATGGTAGTTTCTCTGGGTTTGCCGTCCATCAGATGCCCGTCCCGTTGCTATCGTCGTCCTGGTTCTCCGCAACCATGTCGATGGCGTGGCAGGGACATTGTTCAAAGCAGACCGCGCAGCCCGTGCACAGCTTGTAGTCGAAACGGTAACGACGTCCCGGGCCGAGCTTGATCACGGCGTCCTCGGGACAGGAGGCATAGCAGCCGTCGCATTCAAAGCAGTTGCCGCAGGACAGGCAGCGCTGGGCCTCGTAAACCGCTTCACTTTTGTTCAGGCCAGCCACGATTTCGTCGAAGCCCATACTGGCGGCTTCGCTTGGTAGCTGGGGCTGCACGCTCTTGGGAGCATCGGTCTTGTACCAGACGTGCAGTCCTTCAAAGCCGACCAGCGGGTGCTTGGCGGGAGTGTGAACCGGCTGGGCGCGCAGGTAGCCGTCAATAAATTTAGCGGCCTTTTTGCCGTGGCCTACCGCGATCGTTACGGTGCGCTCACTGGGTACCATGTCGCCGCCGGCAAATATTCCTTCCCGGCCGGTCATCATGCTGTCGTTGACCACGACGGTGCCGTCGTTCATGAACTCTATTTCCGGCACTTTGCGCAAGAATCCGGTATCGGTGTCCTGTCCCAGTGCAAGGATCAGCGAGTCGGCCTCCAGGGTTTCGAACTTGCCGGTGCCCTCTGGCCTGCCGTCACGCACTTCCATAATTTCCACGGTGAAATTGCTTTGATCAATTTCCTTGATGGTTCTGAGCCAGTTGATCTTGACGCCTTCTTCCAGTGCCTGGGCCGCCTCGAAATCGTGGGCTGGCATGTTTTCGCGATCGCGTCGGTAAATCACCAGCGCCTCATCCACGCCCAGTCGCTTGGCAGTGCGCGCGGCATCCATGGCGGTATTGCCGCCGCCGTAGATGGCGACTCGCCGCCCAAGTTTTGGGGTGCGACCGCTTTCCACTTCCTTCAGGAAGGAGACGGCATCGAGGATCTGGCTGGCATCCCTGGCGGGGATGTTGATCTTCTTGCCTATGTGAGCACCCACTGCGATGAAAACGGCATCGAAATTACCGGCTTCTTTTTCGGCGAGCACGTCGTCGACCTTGTGATCCAGAACGATCTTCACGCCCATGGACTCGATGCGCTGGATTTCCTCGTTCAACACAACCCGGGGCAGTCGGTAGGCGGGGATTCCAAAAAGCATCATGCCGCCGGGTATCGGACCGGCCTCGTGAATTTCCACCTGGTGCCCTTTTCGGGCCAGGTGATAGGCGGCAGACAGGCCGCTTGGGCCGGCGCCTATAACCAGTATTCGTTTGCCTGATGCGCGGGCGCTGAATTTAGGTGTCCAGCCTTTTTCCCGGGCCAGGTCGCCGAGGAAACGCTCCACCGCGTGGATGCTGACCGTTGCGTCGACCTGGTTGCGATTGCAGCCCTCCTCGCAGGGGTGATAGCAGACCCGCCCGTGGATGGCGGGCATGGGATTGTCCTTGATCAATTCCTGCCACGCTGCCTCGAACTTTTCAGCTTGCACCAGCGCCATCCAGGCCTGGATATTCTCTCCGGCCGGACAGGCGTTATTGCAGGGAGGCAAAAGATCCACGTAAATCGGGTGCTGCCTGCGAACCGGTCCAGTGCCGGCACCATGGCTGCGAAGATCCGTGGGGGAAGTCAGGTCGCTCTTTCGTTGGTCGCTCATAGGAGAATGCTAGCCAAGACGGGTGGGCCTTCCTATAGCGGCAAATGCGCATGGCACCTACGCATTGTTCCCATTCTAAATTTCCCCCGGGGTCCTGGATTGGTGCCCCAGAGGGTCTCGTGGGCAAAAAAAAGCGGCCCGGGGGCCGCTTTTCTCAATTCCCGGGAATGAATCCCGAAAGCTGATACTAGTAGCGATATTGATCCGGTTTATAGGGGCCGGTGGTCGGCACGCCGATGTAATCAGCCTGTTCCTTGGTCAGGGTGGTCAGGTTTGCGCCAATACGGCCCAGGTGCAAGCGAGCTACTTTCTCATCCAGGCGCTTGGGCAGTACGTACACCTCATTCGCGTACTTCTCTCCGTGCTTCCACAATTCGATCTGGGCCAACACCTGGTTGGTGAAGGAATTGGACATCACGAAGCTGGGGTGACCAGTGCCGCAGCCCAGGTTTACCAGTCGGCCCTGGGCCAGCAGGATGATGCGCTTCCCGTCGGGGAAAATAATATGATCCACCTGGTCCTTGATGTTTTCACACTCGTACTGCTCCAGGCTGGCCACGTCAATTTCGTTATCGAAGTGACCGATGTTGCAGACGATGGCCTGGTGCTTCATGCGCTTCATGTGATCGTGGGTGATGACATGGTAGTTGCCGGTGGCGGTGACGAAGATGTCAGCCTTGTCGGCGGCTTCTTCCATGGTGACCACCCGGTACCCTTCCATGGCAGCCTGAAGGGCGCAAATGGGGTCAATTTCCGTGATCCACACCGAGGCACCCAGGCCGCGCAGGGATTGGGCGCTGCCCTTACCTACGTCGCCGAAGCCTGCCACAACGGCAATCTTTCCGGCGACCATCACATCCGTGGCGCGCTTGATGCCGTCAACCAGTGATTCGCGGCAACCATACAGGTTGTCAAACTTGGACTTGGTGACCGAGTCGTTCACGTTGATGGCGGGGAAGGGCAGCTCGCCTTTCTTCATCATCTCGTAAAGACGGTGGACGCCGGTGGTGGTTTCCTCGGTCACGCCATGGATGTTGTTGCGAATCCTGGAATAGAACGTGGGGTCCGTCTCCAGGCGCTTGCGGATGGCTGCAAACAGGGCGGTTTCTTCGTGGCTGCTGGGGTTATCCAGCACCGAGATATCTTTTTCAGCCTTGGTTCCCAGGATTGTCAGCATGGTGGCGTCGCCGCCGTCATCCAGGATCATATTGGGCGTGCCACCGTCATGCCATTCCATGATTTTGTGTGTGAACGCCCAGTACTCATCCAGGGATTCGCCCTTGAAGGCGAAGACCGGAACGCCGGAATCCGCAATGGCGGCGGCGGCATGGTCCTGGGTTGAGTAGATGTTGCAGGACGCCCAGCGTACCTCGGCGCCCAGGGCTACCAGCGATTCAATTAGGACGGCGGTCTGGATGGTCATGTGCAGGGAGCCGGCGATGCGAGCGCCCTTCAGGGGCTTCTCGCTACCGTATTCCTCGCGGATGGCCATCAGGCCGGGCATCTCGGTCTCGGCAATCGCCATTTCCTTGCGCCCGAAAGCTGCCTGGGAAATATCCGCCACGTAGTAGTCTTGCGAATGGGTTTCAGCCGCTTGTTGGGTAGACATGATTGAGTTTCTCCAAAAAATTCTCGGTGATGAGTTCGTCCTGTTTTACAAACCGGATTCGAATTTCAGTAATTCAGCCTTATCCGTGCGTTCCCAGGTGAAGTCCTCGTCGTCTCTGCCGAAATGACCGTAGGCGGCAGTTTTGGTATAGATCGGGCGAATCAGGTCCAGCATCTTGAGGATGCCATAGGGACGCAGATCAAAATGCTCGCGCACCAGTTCTACCAGGCGATTCTCGCCCAGCTTGCCGGTGCCGAAGGTATCGAGGCTGATGGAAGTGGGTTCGGCCACGCCAATGGCGTAAGAAACCTGGATTTCGCAGCGATCAGCCAGGCCGGCAGCCACGATGTTCTTGGCCACGTAACGGCAGGCATAGGCGGCGGAGCGATCCACCTTGGACGGGTCCTTGCCAGAGAACGCGCCGCCCCCGTGACGGGCCATGCCGCCGTAGGTGTCGACGATGATCTTGCGCCCGGTCAGACCGCAATCGCCGGCAGGCCCGCCGATCACAAACCGACCGGTGGGATTGATGTGGTACCGGGTGTTGGCATCCAGCCACTCGGCCGGCAGTACCGGCTTGATGATTTCTTCCATCACGGCTTCGCGCAGGTCTTCCAGGCGAATGTCGGGATTATGCTGGGTGGACAGCACTACCGCTTCTACACCAACCGGCTTGTGGTTTTCATAGCGGAAAGTCACCTGGCTCTTGGCGTCGGGACGCAGCCAGGTCAGGATTCCGGCCTTGCGCACGTGAGCCTGGCGTTCCACAAGGCGGTGGGAGAAAGTGATCGGGGCCGGCATCAGCACGTCGGTCTCGTTGGACGCATAGCCGAACATCAGGCCCTGGTCTCCTGCACCCTGGTCTTCCGGGGCATCGCGATCCACGCCCTGGGCGATATCCGAGGACTGTTTGCCGATGGCGTTGAGCACTGCGCAGGTTGAGCCGTCGTAACCCACATCTGAGCTGTCGTAACCCACGTCCAGGATGGTCTTGCGGGCCAGTGCCTCGATGTCTACCCATGCCGAGGTGGTGACCTCGCCGGCCACCAGGGCCATACCGGTCTTCACCATGGTTTCACAGGCCACCCGGGCCTTGGGGTCTTGTTCCAGGATGGCGTCCAGGACGGCATCAGAAATCTGGTCTGCAAGTTTATCGGGATGCCCCTCGGAGACTGACTCGGAGGTGAACAGGTAATTTTCCGCCATTGCCTAAACGTCCTATTAGGAAAAACGGTACATTCTACAGAACTGCCCCGCTTTCTGACAGCTTGTAAGGCCTTGCAGGGCTTGATTGGAGCCACATTATGTCACTTATGTATACGCCGGTTTGCGATTTTGGCTGGACGGCCCCGGATTTCTGCTTGCCGGATCCGGCCGGCCGACAATGGACCCTGAAAGAATGCGCCGGACCCAGGGGCGTACTGGTAATGTTCCTGTCCAATCATTGTCCCTATGTCCAGGCGATACTGGACAGGATTGTCCGGGATACGACTGAACTGAAGGGACTGGGCGTGGGAAGCGTGGCGATCATGTCCAATGACGTGGCGTCCTACCCCTCGGACGGCCCGACACATATGGCGGAATTGGCTAGCCAGCGAGGATTTTCATTTCCTTATCTGTATGACGAAGACCAGTCGGTGGCCCGGGCCTACGGGGCGGTATGCACCCCGGATTTCTTTGGTTTCAACGCCGAGATGGGGCTGCAATATCGGGGGAGGCTGGACGGTAGTGGGCGCTCTCCAGCTCCCGGGGATGCCCGGCGGGAGCTTTTTGAGGCCATGCGTCAGGTGGCCGAAACCGGATTCGGCCCGGTAGAGCAGCAAATCAGTCAGGGATGCTCAATAAAGTGGCGCTAATCCAGATTCTTTGACCGATTAGGGGGTTTCCCGCCTTGCCCGATAGCACGCCATAAGCGAAAATAGCCGACTTCCTGCCGAACCACGCCAAAAATCTCGGAATATATTTCATGTCCAACCGAAAAGATCTCGCCAACGCCATTCGGGCGTTGAGCATGGATGCAGTACAGGCCGCAAACTCAGGACATCCGGGTGCCCCCATGGGCATGGCGGACATTGCAGAAGTGCTTTGGAATGATTTCCTCAAGCACAACCCGGCCAATCCGCGCTGGGCCAATCGTGACCGGTTTGTGCTCTCTAACGGTCATGCCTCCATGCTGCTTTACTCATTGCTGCATCTGAGTGGCTACGACTTGCCGATGAAGCAATTGAAGAAATTCCGCCAGTTCGGTTCCAGGACTGCCGGTCACCCCGAGGTGGACCTGGATATCGGCGTGGAAACCACCACCGGCCCCCTGGGCCAGGGCATTACCAATGCCGTGGGCATGGCGCTGGCCGAGAAAATTCTGGCTGAACATTTCAACCGTCCGGGATTCCCCATCGTCGATCACTACACCTACGTGTTCGTCGGTGATGGCTGCCTGATGGAAGGCATTTCTCACGAGGCTTGCTCCCTGGCCGGCACCCTGGGTCTGAACAAGTTGGTCGTGATTTACGATAGCAACCACATTTCCATTGATGGCGACATCGAGGGCTGGTTCCGAGATGACACACCCGCACGTTTCCGCTCTTATGGCTGGCACGTGATCCCGGATGTGGACGGCCACAAGCCCCAGGCGATTCATCGCGCCATCGAAGTGTCCCGCGGCCGGGAAAAGCCCAGCCTGATTGGATGCGACACCGTTATCGGTTTTGGTTCGCCCAACAAGGCCGGCACTGCTGATACCCACGGCGCTCCGCTAGGTGCCGAGGAGATCAAGGCGGTGCGTAAGCAAATCAAGTGGCGCCATGCTCCCTTCGTAATCCCCGAGTCTGTTCGCGAGGGTTGGGATGCGCGTGAGCGCGGCGCAAGTGCTGAGGCCGAGTGGAACGAGATGTTCGAGCGCTATCGGGGCGAGTACCCCGAGCTGGCGGCTGAGTTCGAACGCCGGATGGCCGGCGAACTGCCGGCCGACTGGGCTGAGCAGAGCGAAAAGTTGGTGGCCAGGATTGCAGAAGAAGGCAAGAGCATGGCTACTCGCAAGGCCTCGCAGGTCGCACTGGAGCACTTCGCTCCCTTGTTGCCTGAATTGATTGGTGGTTCCGCGGATCTTACCGGGTCGAACAACACCTTCCATTCGGGTTCCAAGGCAGTGACTCCCGGCGATGCCAAGGGTAACTACATCAATTACGGCGTGCGTGAATTCGGCATGGCGGCGATCATGAATGGCCTAAGTCTTCATGGTGGTTTCCGCCCCTATGGCGCCACGTTCCTGACCTTCTCGGATTACGCCAGGAACGCCCTGCGAATGGCTGCTCTGATGAAGATCCCAAATATTTTCGTCTGGACCCATGACTCGATTGGTCTGGGTGAAGACGGGCCTACCCACCAGCCGATCGAGCAATTGGCCAGCCTGCGGGTGCTACCGAACATGGACGTGTGGCGTCCCTGTGACGTGACCGAATCGGCGATTGCCTGGAAAGCGGCCATCGAGAACCGGGAGACCCCCAGTTCGTTGGTGTTTACCCGCCAGACCACGCCGTTTCTGGAGCGTGGCGTCCGGCAGATGAATTCGGTGGCCAAGGGTGGTTACGTGTTACGTGATTGCCGTGGCAAGCCCGACCTGATCCTGATTGCGACCGGTTCGGAAGTGGGTCTTGCGATCGACGCCGCGGAGCGCCTCAAAGATGAGGGTCACAAGGTGCGCGTCGTGTCCATGCCTTGCACCCGGGTCTTCGATGCCCAGAGCAAGGCTTACCGCGAAACGGTTCTGCCGCCGGAGGTGGTGAATCGCATATCCATCGAAGCAGGTACCACGGGTTGCTGGTGGAAATACGTCGGTAGCGGTGGCAGGGTAATCGGCATCGATACTTTCGGCGAGTCCGCACCGGCTGAAATATTGTTTGAGCACTATGGCTTCACTGTAGATAACGTCTGCAAGGTCGCCGGAGAGTTATTGTAAGCACTGGATATCTGGCATTCAGCTGTCAGTTGTTTAACTACATGGGAATATAGATATGGCTGTAAAGATTGGTATTAATGGTTACGGACGCATCGGCCGTAACGTACTTCGCGCTCTGTATGAGCAAGGACGCACCGACGAGATTCAGATTGTTGCGGTTAACGATCTGTGTGACGCGAACGCCAATGCGCACCTGACGCGTTATGATACGGCGCACGGCAAGTTCCCCGGCGAAGTGTCAGTTGAGGATGGCTACATGGTGGTTAACGGCGATCGCATTCGCGTGCTTGCCGAGCGTGATCCGGCCAAGCTGCCCTGGGGCGAGTTGGGTGTAGACGTTGTCCTGGAATGCACAGGATTCTTCGCCAGCCGCGAAAAAGCGTCGGCCCACCTGGCCGGCGGCGCCAAGAAAGTGATTATTTCCGCACCTGCCGGTAAGGATATCGACGCCACCATCGTCTACGGTGTGAATCACCAGACCCTGAAGGCCAGCGATCAGATCATCTCCAACGCATCTTGCACCACCAACTGCCTGGCTCCGCTGGTGCAGCCCCTGCACCAGGCGCTGGGTTTGGTGAGTGGCCTGATGACCACCATTCACGCCTACACCAATGACCAGGTGCTGACCGACGTGTATCACAGCGACCTGCGTCGCGCCCGCTCAGCCACCATGTCAATGATTCCCACAAAGACCGGCGCTGCCGCTGCTGTGGGCCTGGTACTGCCTGAGTTGGCTGGCCGTCTGGACGGTTACGCTGTGCGTGTCCCGACCATAAACGTATCCATGGTTGACCTGACTTTCATTGCCGGCCGTGACACCACGGTGGACGAAGTGCACAGCATCATCCGTGCGGCCTCTGAGGGATCGCTGAAGGGTGTGCTTAACTATTGTGACGCGCCCCTGGTATCGATTGATTTCAATCATGACCCGGCTTCATCTACCTACGATGCGGGCCTTACCAAGGTTATTGATGGCCGCCTGGTGAAGGTGTGCTCCTGGTATGACAACGAGTGGGGCTTCTCCTGCCGCTTGCTGGATACCACCCTGGCTTTGATGAGCGCCAAGTAAAGTACGACAGACTGACTGATATGATTGTGCGGGGCTTCATGCCCCGCCATTCATTTGTGTTCCGGCTTAAGGAGTAAGATTGTGAACGTCATCCGAATGAGTGAACTGGATCTCGCTGGCAAGAAAGTGTTGATAAGGGAAGACCTGAACGTTCCCATCAAGGATGGGGCGGTGACCAGTGATGCTCGAATCAGG
>Ga0224507_10000091_pt1 | contig 33540 bp, 29 predicted proteins | sample SF_Jan12_sed_USG_3_FD_170159 | JGI IMG/M metagenome (GOLD analysis project Ga0224507, IMG submission 170159) | Sediment microbial communities from San Francisco Bay, California, United States - SF_Jan12_sed_USGS_13 | ecosystem: Environmental > Aquatic > Marine > Sediment | place: USA... | reverse complement strand
CCATTGCTATGAAATTATATCTAAAATTCAATTAATAAACTCCTCGCTACAGAGATTGTCTAGAGTTCTTCACTATACAATGTCTTTCGAGCATGGTTGGTGATTTTTAATTAATATATTTTTTTCAAATTTTTTATACAACTTTTTTATTATCCGGCGTGAATGGTTATTAAAAAGGTAGAAGTCTTGGTCTCCTCTGTCAATATATTTATGATATTTTGCCATATCATATTGGTATTAGAATGAATAGATTTATTTTGAATCCAGTGGTGTTCGTAACTATAATTGATGTATTGAGAAGGCCTGGGCCATACTATGATATCGTTGTCATGCATGGTATGAACAGTGGAAATATTTCTGATGCGTATTATACTAGGTGAAATAATAAAATTAACTTTTTCCAAAGCGGTATTCAGGTTGCAAATACGTACTTTAATTAACAAGCCGTTGGGATATTTCTGTGGACTGTATGTAAATATGTTCGTTGAATTGCAAAAAAACACAAATAATTGAGCGATTATAAAATATATGCGTATGTTACCGTATAAATATATTGTCCTTTTAGTGAATTATTTTATTGTATCTTTAGTGGTTTTCAGCCGGGTTTGGTTTGTTTCGTCTTGTTCGGCAGCCAATCTTCATGTGCCGGAAGATTTTGAATATATAATGGAAGCAATGGAGGACGCGGAGTTTGGTGATACAATTATCATCGGCCCTGGTGTATATAAAGAACGTCTTATTTTAAAAGAAGGCGTTAATATGGTGAGCTCGGCAGAGGACGGGGGAAACGAATTGCAACCCGGTCCAGGGCATAAAAAGGTTCTGACGAGAACTCTTCGTACTATTATAGATGGGAGTGATATTGATGAGCCTGGTTATCTATTTTCATTTCCATATGATACCCCAGCTCCCATGCGGGTTGATGGTTTTACCTTTCGTAATATGCCTAAATATAATTCCGGGGTAAAACTATTTATTATGGAGGTTAGGGGGTGTTCGCCGAAGGTTGTAAATAATATTTTCTATGGTAATCAATCCTGGGGCGCGATTCTTGCAACCGGACTCGGCGTAGGTATGGGTCCTGCTATGGAGGCTGTTGCGCGGCCGCTTATTCAAAATAATGTTATTTACGATAATTATGGTCCTGGTATTGCCAATGGAGCTAACTCGGCGGCTGTAATAAAATTTAATGAAATTTTTCAAAATACCTTTCCCGGTTCTGGTAATAAGGATCCAGAAGCACCATCCATTGGAATGAGATCATATGCACGTCCAGTTATAATAAATAACGATTGTTATAACTGTGGGGCCAGTGTAGGAGGGCTGAATTTTGAAGATTATAAAGAGGATTTGGTCATTCGCAATAATCATTTTTATAACGGTAGGCGAGCCGGAATAGGATTGCGTATTATTGATGGAACAGATACTCAGATTAAAGTAATTATAGAGAATAATCAGATTAGTGGGAACATGAAGGCTGGGATCATGCACGCCAAGGTTGATGATATTACTTTTCGATATAATTCGATTTACAATAATCGTAAAGCAGGTATTATATTAACTAATGTTGATAAAGCTGTGATAACTGATAATAATGTCCGGGGGAATTTAACCGCTGGCGTTCGCTTAATCGATGTGCCCAGGGTGATGATGAGGGGTAATTATATTTATCGTAACATAACCGCCGGTATTGATGTTATTGGTTCGGTACGGTAATGATCTTAAAATATTTTGCGTACTATCGTTTTTGGTCGCCGTCCGTCACGGGTGTTTATTTTTTATTTATTTTTTGCTCATTTTTAGTATTGAATTCGAGTTTTTCTGCTCAAGCAACAATTATTACGGTCCCAGATGATTATAAAAAAATTGAACAGGCGATAAAGAGTGCCGTTACCGGTGATACGATTTTAGTTGATGCCGGATCATATCTTTTGGGATACGGCAATATAGTTATTGCGCAAAAAATATTGACTCTAAAGAGTATTAAAGGTAGCTCTGAAACAATCATTACCGGTCGGGGAGATCGCCCTGTTATAAATGTACTTGATAAAAGTAAGGCGATAATAGAGGGGTTTACCATTACCAGTAAAGTTGATGTTGATTATAGTGTGTTAAAAGGTGGTGGGATTTATTGCGCTTCTTCATCAACCCCAACCATTGCCAAAAATATAATTAAGGGAAACAGAGCGGTCTTTGGTGGAGCGATATATTGCGCTGAAGGTTCTTCGCCTATTATACTTGATAATGAGATTGTAGAAAATGAAGCTATGACTTCTGGAGGTGGAGTTTTTTCTTTTAAAGCATCACCTGAAGTTTTTCGTAATAAGTTTATTGCAAACCTAGCCGGTAATTCTGGTGGAGCGGTATTTTGTAATCGGGATCGGGCAATAGTTACGAATAATATTATGTGGAAAAATAAAGCACGTTTTGGAGGTGGTGTTGCTTGTGATAGAGCAGCGGCAGCAATTCTTAATAATTCAATTATTGAGAATGAGGCTGCATACGGTGGCGGCATTATGGTTGACGGCGGTCCGGTTCGTATCATTAATGTTATTCTTTGGAAAAATACTGGCGATTTTTATTTTAAAGGTTATAGCCCATTTTCTAAACCTGCCTTTTCGAATATAAGTGATGGTGATTTTATGGGGACAAATGGAAATATTTCAATTGACCCGTTATTTAAGGATTTACAGAATGGTGATTTTTCCTTCCAGGAAAAATCACCCTGTATCAATACTGGCAATCCAGAACCGGTTTTTTTCGATCCGGACGGATCGGTAAGTGACATCGGAGCATTTGGCGGCCCAAAAGCATACGTGGAGAAGTAAATTATGAGAAAAGAAAAAAGAAAATTAAACTGGTCGATCACTAGATTGGCCGTAACAATGATACTTTTTGGGTCCTGTCTTAGCAGTGTCGCATTTGCGGCAACGCTTCAGGTTCCCGGAACGCATCCTACGATCATGGCCGCCATTGAAGCAGCAGCGGCTGGAGATACCATTGCTGTTGCTGTTGGTACTTATCAAGAGAACCTAGTATTAAAAAGCGATGTTATCTTGGAAGGCGGATGGAATAAAGATTTTTCAGCCCGTGATATAGCGGCAAATGAGACAATTTTAGATGGTTCCAAGGAGCCGGGACCGGTTGTTCAAGGTGCTGATAATGCAACCTTGGATGGTTTTACTGTTATTAATGGTACTCGTAAGGTTCTTAGTAACGGTGAGACCATGGGTTCCGGTGTTTATTGTAAAAAGACCTCTCCTACTATCAGTAATAATAAGATCGTAGGTAATGAACCAGCCGGTATTTACTGTAATGGGTCTAACGCAGTAATTGTTAATAATACCATCGCAAAAAGTAAGGAAGGTGGTGTTTTCATAGAGAAGGGAAGTAATCTTAAAATTCACGGTAACCTTGTTGAGGAAAACACCTTTGCTGGGATCACTGCTGGTGATAAACCGGAAAATAAACCGGACTCTCAGGTTGATATTCGTAATAATATCGTTAAGATGAACGGGAGAGCAGGTATTGACGTCGCTTCGGCAAGTGGTAAAGTATACAATAATGTTATTGACAGCAATAAGGATGCTGCCATACGTATAGTGATTGGACCTTTTGAATTTGTAAATAACACTGTCGTTGGAAATGCTAGAACCGCAATAATGGTACTGGATCCTAAATTGGTACCAATGATTAAGAATAATATTGTGGTTAATAATGGAGAAGCAGGTATTCGATCACCGGGCGGTGGTTATACTCATAATCTTTTATTTTCCAATAACTCCGCTGGCAACTGTAGCTACCATTACCTGTGGTGTGTAAAGTTAAACTTTGGCGGTTATGAGGATGAAGATAGTCATCTTAAAGATAAGAATCTTATAGAAGATCCTATGTTTGTTGATCCCGCCAATCACGATTATCACTTGCAGGCTTCTTCTCCAGCAATCGATGCCGGAGATCCTGACGTTAAATATAATGATGCTAATTTTCCGCCCTCTCTTGGATGGGACATTAATGATTTGGGAGCCTATGGCGGCCCTTATGCAATGAAGGAAGAATTAAAAGGCGACAACCAAACTCCTGTTGCAAAGATTCACCATGATGGTGAAGATGCGCCGGTATATAAATCCGATAGAATTAAATTGTTGGCTGATCAGAGTGTTGATCCTGATGGAGACGCCATTACTTATAAATGGCGACTAATGTCCAAACCTGATGGAAGCAAGGCTAATGTCAAGAAAAAGAAAAGTAATGATATCAAAATAGCGGTGAAAGCCGATAAGGCTGGTGATTATCAATTTGGTCTCATGGTGAAGGATCGTTTTGGGGTCAAAAGTAAACCAGTTATGTATACCATTACGGTTTTAGATAATAAGCCGCCTAAGGCTAATGTTGGCGAAGCATTGGCTAACGTAAAAGTTGGTGACAATGTAACTTTATATGGAAGTGCCAGTAAAGATCCAGATGGTGATCCCATTACTTATAAGTGGGAAATAGCATTTAAACCTGAAAAAAGTAACGCTACTTTGGAAGATGCTACTAAGGTCAATCCTACCTTTCAGGTTGATGCTCTTGGTACCTATGCCATCCAGTTAATTGTTAACGATGGTAAAATTGATAGTAAATCGGAATTGGCTTATGTTAGTACCGGACATAAAGCCGTTGGCGGCAAGCGTCATGTACCCGGCGAATATCCAACCATTCAGTCTGCAATTGATGCATCCGATCCTGGTGATGAGATTATTGTTCAAAAAGGAACTTATCAAGAAAATATAGTTGTTGATAAAAACGTTAGCTTAACCGGAGTAGATTGGCCGACTATAACTGGCGGTGCCATGAAGGGTAATACTAATACCTTGATGTTTGCTTATCTTGGTGATAGCGCTGGGAAGTTAGAAGGATTTATCATTACCGGTGGTGGCCAAGGTGGTTTGGGTCATGGTATCAATATTTGGGATTCATCTCCAAATATTGTAGGTAATAAAATTCACGGTAATTACCATAACGGTGTTGGTATTCATGGTCGCGGTACCTTGACCAGCAAAACCAAAATTCATAAGAATGAAATTTATGATAATGGTTTAGGGTTAGGTAATGGACTTGGTAGTAATGCTCATGTTTTTGACAATGATATTCATGACAATCACGTTGTAGGTATTGGTTGCCGTGGTCTTGCTAAGCCTTGGGTTGATGGAAACCGTATCCATGACAATAGGTTGGGTGTTGGTACCAGGGAAGTATCTGCTCCGAGAGTGGAAAATAATCATATTTATAATAACTATGACGGTATTGTTATCAGTCCGGTGTCAACTATTAAGAAATTTGCAGGGGATGATATCTATCTTCGCAATAATATGATTTTTAATAATAAACGGTCTGGTATAACGATTACTAACTTTAACATGTGTAAAATGTTCATCCTTAACAATACGGTTGATTCAAACAACCTGCTCGAATTCCCTGATAGAGCGGGCGGTTTGGTTTTTGGTTGGCCTGAGCCCGGTGAATTTACCGCAGTGGTAGAAAATAATATTGTTACCAATAATAAGGTTAACGGTATAGCAAGCTTTACAGGAACTGAGCTTATAACTGCTCCTGGGGCTACAATTCTTAACAAAGATAACGTTATTTGGGGTAATACTCGAGATTATGAAGGGGTTAAACCTGGAGCTAACGATATCTCTCAAGATCCTAAGTTCATCACTAAGGATGGAGTTAAGCATGGTCAGTACTTTCTGGATCCGTCATCGCCTGCAAAAGGTAGAGGGTTTCAGTATCCTAATTAATTAATATTCTTTTATAGAGAATGAAAAAAGGCGTCGGTCATGTACCGGTGCCTTTTTTTTTGTTTATTTTTTAGGGCCTCTGGAAAAATAAATTATCCTATTTCGGAGTTTGCGTTTACCTGCTACGCGTCTGACGCCTTTCCTTGAAGATAACTGAAAATTTGGAGCGAATTTGTGATATATATTATTTTTCGCACCTATTATAGTCTAAAATAGCTTGTTTTTGTTAGTATCTATTAGATATTGTAAAAATTCCCTTTCCCTCCCCAGACTTCATTTCATTTCATCGCTTATTTGTTTCACTTATGTTTGGCGTAACTGTGCTATATTGTATTGTTTTTCCCTGCTTATATTGTAATTGAATAGGAGTGAATATTATTTTCGTTATGAATACGAAAATGTAACAAAAGTGTTTTGACTTAATATTCTTAAACTGTGTGTAGATAATTTTATAATTAGTTGAGAGTCTAAATAAGCTTGTGGTTATGGTGCGGTAGGGTATTAATTCTTCTTTAATTGTAAAAGTATTTACTAAAGATACTACCTTTTGGTATAAGTAATTAATGTATAATGTCCTGTTTTCTTTCCAGCGCAACTGTTATTAGGGCTATGTTGTCCTATGTTTGGTTGTTTGTGGTTATGGGGTTATTTTTTGATATGCTTATTATTATCTTCCGTCTAGCGTCGTTTGCTATTGAATTTCGTTTTGGTAGTTTATGTGATGTGTTTGCAATAATTAGGGAGGGAGATAATAATAATTGTATTAGTAGTCAAAGGATTGCGTATTTTTTCTTATAAAGCGTTTTTTGGATCTTAAATTCATTATTAAATATTGTTAATTTGTCAGTGTTGTTGGGAGACTGGTTATGAAATCTTGGTGTAGGGCACCTGGAAGATGGGAATATCTTTCATTAGTTATTTTAACGTTAATGATGATTATCTTCGGGGTGAATTACTATATTTTCAACAGTAATATTGAAAAAAAATATGTTGTAGGAATAGTGAATCCTAATCCAGGGATGAAGAGTACCACAAGTGGTTTTGTAAAGGGTATGGAAGATAATGGCTATATCGAAAAAGATAACGTTATATATATCAGACACGAAACAGTAGATGGTGTGGAAGAATCGCTGGCTTCAATGATAGAATCTAAAGTTGATTTGATTTTTTCTGTTACAACCCCTGCAACCAAAAAAGCTAAAGATGCGACAGCGCCGAACGGTATCCCTATTGTTTTCACTGTACATGATCCTGTTAGTTCAGGATTGATTAAAAGTCTTGTTCATCCTTCAGGCAATCTCACTGGTATTCAGCTACGGGGAAGTTTGGCTAAAGCGGTGGAGTGGCTTTTGGTTATTGATCCTCATATTAAAAATATATATGTGCCTATAAAATATGATACTAAAGCTGCAAGGCAAAGTCTTGATGACCTAAAGACTATAACCCATCGGTTAGGTATTCAATTACATGTGAGAGAGGTGAGTTCAGAAGCTGATTTGGAACAAGCTTTGGCCACACTTCCTGATGATGTTGACGCAATATTTATTCTTCATTCTATTTTGATATTTTCAAATGTGCAGAAAATAGTTGATGCTTCTATTGATGCTGGAATCCCTACTGGTTCAGGTTCTACCCTTTATGAAAAAGGGGTTATGGTTACTTTTGGTAGTACTGGTTATCAAGGGGGTGGGCAGGCGAGTCGTTTGGCTAATCGCTTGTTGCAGGGAAAGTCTGCGGCGAATACGCCAGCAGAGGTTGGTGAATTTTTTCTTGGGGTAAACTTGAAGACCGCCAATCAGGCTGGAGTAGTAATTCCTAAAGAGGTTCTTCTTCGGGCAGATTTTGTAGTTAGATGATTTATGGGTTAGGTATTGTGATCTGATTATGTTTAATCTCGGTAGGTGTTCACCAATACCACGTCTGCGCTAGATTAGGCCGGATTCACATAGGAATAACTATAGCTCACAGACCTGATCAGCCATATCCGCAGCACTGGTGAACGCTTACCACGCCGATGTAATAGAACTTTTCTTTTCCACCCGGTGAGCAGATTCGAATCTTGTATAGAACCATATCTATTTTTACATGGTTTAAGGTAAGTTAACCTGGTGATTAGGATAATAAATGGGGTTTGGGAAAAAAATATTTTTACTATTTCGTTTCGCAGCTTACTGCTGATTTATTTGTCTTTTTAGCCGTTTTTATCGTTGAGGCTATAGCTATATCGCATAACTGTGTGCCTTTCGTCATATTTTGAAGATGATTAAGGGCAATATGCAAATTTGGGATATTGAATTTTTCCGTGACCTTAAGTTTGAATGAGTGATAATGAATTATAGTTTAAGAAATCGGCTAGTTGCCACGATTGTTTGTTTGGTATTTTTTCCAATTTTTTTACAGAGTATTATTCTTCCATGGCAAGGTTTCAATGTTCACAAAAAAGAAATTATTTCTTTTCAGCAAGAGTTAGCCAACCAAGCTTCTCAAAATATATATAATTATTTTCAAGAACAAGAAAATAAAATTAATACTATATTAAGAATCAATTATATTCCTGATATGTCATATGAGGAGCAGAAATTATTTCTTTCCAATTGGTTGGTTTTGACGGGGACCGGCGTTTATCGTAACGTTTTTAAAGAAATATCTTATATCGATAACTCAGGGATGGAAAAGGTAAGAGTTTCTCGAATTCGCTATGTTGGTCAAGAGGATCTAGTATCTAGAGCTGACTCACCGGAATTTATATATCCAATTCGTAAAGGTGAAACATATTTTGGTTCTGTCTATTTTGACGGTATTACAGGTGAACCTCTGCTGAAACTTTCAGTGCCGGTTAAGGATGTTAGAAGTGCTGCTAGTTATGGTGTGGTAGTTGTAGAGTTGAGCTTGAAATTTATTTGGAATGTAGTGGCTGATATGCGGGTTGGCGATACGGGTGTCGCATATGTGTTGGATCGTCATGGTAGGGTTGTGGCACATCCTAGTTCTTCGGTTGTGTTGAAGAATACCTACTATGAAATACCCCAGCAGGCAGGGATACTGAAAGGGCTTGAGGGGGATTGGTCCGTGGTGGCGACTGATAATATTAATATAGGAAGTCGATTACTCTATTTTGTTATCGAGCTTCCGGTTGAAGAGGCTTTTGAGCATGTTACAAGTGGATTGCTTGTAAATATACTTTTTATTTTGTTGTGTGTCGGGGGAACATTTTTGTTTGGTTTGGTTCTTGTGCGTTGGCTTGTGGAACCGGTAGAGAATCTAACTTTAACTGCTCAGGAAATTGGAAAAGGTAACTATAGTAAGCGAGCCGATATTTATGGTGAAAATGAATTCGGTTACCTTGCTAAAGCATTTAATCACATGATTCACCGTCTTGTGCATACTATCAAAGACCTGGAAACGGAAAAGGATTTTGTTCGAAATGTTATTGAGTCATTGAGTCATCCTTTCTATGTTGTAAATGTTAAAGATTATACGGTAGAACTTGCCAATACAGCTGCCCGGTTTGGTGATTTGTCGAAAGGTGAGACCTGTTATCAGTTGACCCACGGGTCGGACAAACCTTGTGATTCCGAGAATTGTCCCTGTGCTATAGAGGAAATAAAAAAGGCAGGTAAGCCAGTAGTATTTGAGCATATGCATAAAGGTGATGATGGCGAGAAAATGCAGTTTGAGGTGTACGCCTATCCTATTTATGATAAAGAGAGAAACCTTGTTCAAATTATAGAATATAATATTGATATCACAGAGAGGAAAAATCTCGAAGAGCAACTTAGGCAGGCTCAAAAGCTTGAGGCCATCGGGAGTTTGGCCGGTGGCGTGGCTCATGATTTTAACAATCTTCTTTCCATTATTATCGGTTATAGCGAGATGTTGACCATGCAGTTTCCTAAAGGTGACAGTGTTCGAAATGATGCGGATGCTATTTTGACTGCTGGTGAAAAAGCTGCAGCCCTTACTAGGCAATTACTCGCCTTTAGTAGGAAACAGCTTCTTGAGGTAAAGGTTGTTAATTTTAATGAGATAGTGGAGAGGATGTCGGGAATGCTATCCAGGACCATTGGAGATAATATTCAGTTACAGTTAGGTCTAGAAGAAAACCTGTGGAGTGTTCGAGCTGATCCTGTTCAAATGGATCAGGTTATCGTTAATTTGGTGGTTAACGCTAAAGACTCTATTGGTAGAAGAGAAGGTGGGGCTTTGTATATTAAAACAGCCAATGTTGTGATTGATGATGAGGGCGATATCAATCATAAGGAGGTTGTAGCCGGATCATATATTCTCATATCTATAACTGACAATGGGAAAGGGATGAGTAGTGATGTGCTAGGAAAGTTATTTGAGCCCTTTTATACCACTAAAGATCACGGTACAGGGCTTGGATTGTCAACCGTGTATGGTATCGTTAAGCAACACGATGGTTATATTTATGTGGATAGCGTGCTGGAAAGGGGGGCTAGGTTTGAAATATATCTTCCAGTTGTTGATGAGGAGGCCGGGCAAATTGCCACTCGTGAACCAATGACTTATATCCGAGGGAATGAGACTATACTTTTAGTAGATGATGAGATTTCTATCTTGGGTATGGTAGCGGATACTTTAGAGCCTCTTGGATATACGGTGCTTAAAGCTTCAAGTGGCGAGGAAGCTTTGGAGCTGTATTCTTCCGGTGGAATACATATTGATCTTCTTCTTACCGATGTCATAATGAAAGGAATGAATGGTAAGCGGTTAGCGGACATTCTGGTTCGAAGTTATCCACTGATGAAGGTAATTTTTATGTCCGGTTATTCACAAGATTTGATAACGAGCAAAGGGTTATTGGAAGAAGGTTTGTTGTTTATTCAAAAACCAGTTCGTCCAACCAGTCTGGTGAATATGATAAGAGAAGTGCTAGGTAAGGCAATTGATTAGTTTTGTACAAAAAATATATATAATTAAGGTGCTATAAAAACATCGGTACATAATATATATGAGTAATAAACTTAGCACTAATAAGTATATTAGTAATTGTTTACCAGTGCTTCTTAGGATGTGTGCAAGCAGGTCGGTGAGTTATATTAATCCCACGTGAATTCGGCCTGATCGCGCGCAGACGTGGTGCTTGTTAATGCTTACGTATTTATATTGGATAAAAGGTAGTTTTTCTTGTTGCTCGTTTTTCCAGTGGAATCGACTTTAATAACCGGGTAAATTGAATGAGACATAGGCGTTTAAAGTAAATTATTAGTATTGTTCAATCCGTTTTTGGTTAATTTCTTGTTATTGTTATTTTGTATTAATATTCTCTTCATCCCTACCTGTTAATTACTTCCAGTTTTCTATGCCTGAAAGGCTTGCCAGTTATATAAATCAGTATTTTTCTAACACGATTGTTGTTCTGTAGTGAAAAGGATATATTATACAATTAATTTGTATAAAACATAATTTGTATCTAGAATGATATTATGTTTTACTATCATTGTTATCGTACATCCTGACAATCAATAATAACCAAAGGCGATGATAGAACCTCGCCGGACTGTTTTGACCCTGAAGTACTCAACGTCTTTAAGAAAAAAGAAAAAGATATGATCGAGATATTTGAAAATTATTCAAATAAATGAGTCTTTTGGCTTGAAATAATTTTTAGTAACTATAATTTATATGTAACTCTTGCGTATTAAATCAGCTACTTATGCGCTGTATGTCTAGCCGCGCTGATTTGATGCAACGCGAAATATATTGGGTAGGTTGATTTCTAGAGGTTTGTTTTACATTATTTTTTGTTTTGAGTTATAAGGTTGATGTATTAAAGAATAAGATAATTTTTTTGAATAAAACGGTTATTTGTTGTTCCCGGCTATTTTAGCCAAGGTAATGAGTTGATCGATTTCCATAGGTGGGATGTCTAGGATATCGGCGATGTCCTGGACTGGAATTCCTGCCTTGATCATGGCACTTAGGTAGCGATATCTTTCTGGAGGGCCGGGGATAAAGCCTGCGTTGCGTGGTGAACGGAGTGCTTGAAAACGATTGGTCACTTCGGCCTCGGAGAGGGATTGGATAAACTTTTCTTTCTTTTTGCCCTCACGATTCAGTATGGTAATTTTATGTTGTACTATTTGCAGTTCCCGCTGTAATTCCAGTATGGTATTTTCTTTTTTTTTGTTTTGAAGATACCAGTAGGCACAGAAAAAGGTCAAGGTGCAGAGAAGGGTTGCGCTTATGATGAAGGTCCATATAGTAAGTGGATAAGTGGGTAGTGCCATGGTTTATTAGTATATTTTGTACAAAATTTATACCCCTTCTACCAAATTAAGCTTCATAAACTTTACTTTGAGCTTTATGAGTGCCTGGCTGTGGAGCTGTGAAATGCGTCCTTCTGAAACAGATAAAATATCCGCAATTTCTTTCTGGGTTAGCTCTTCATAGTAGTATAATGAAATGACCATTCGCTCTTTTTCTGAAAGTTTTTCTAGTAGATCGCCAACGATATATGTCATTTCATGGGACTCGATGATCTCATGTGGAGTGGGGGATTTGCAGTCTTCCAGGTTATCCAAAAAACTGCGACCTCCTTCTGAGTTATCCAGAGTTTCATGTAGGCTTACGCAGCCCAAGTGACTTACTTTTCCTAGCAGGGCGTGGTATTGGTCTAAGTCTATCTCCATGGCTTGCGCCATCTCTTCATCATCGGGGGAGCGGCCAAGTTTTCTTTCCAGGCTGAGCATGGTTTTGGATAAACGAGACTGTTTTTCACGCAGAGATCGAGAGAACCAGTCAAGTTTGCGCATCTCATCATAAATAGCTCCACGAATACGGTACTCTGCAAATGTTTTAAATTTGGCTCCTTTAGATTCGTCAAATTTATTGGCCGCGTCAATGAGGCCTTCCATAGCGGCGCTAAACATGTCGTCACGAGACATGAATGAGGGGACCTGGGAGATCATTCGTTCAACCAGTAATTCAACCAAAGACATATGGGTTCGTATGAGTTGGGACCTATCGTCAAGTGGATTGATATGAGCCATATGGTGATGTATCATAATGCTTACAAGTATTTTGTTTTTTTAAGATATCTTTCAGTTGGCGTATTATTTGCTGTTTAGGTTCATTAAACGTTTCCAAAAGAACTGAATAGAACCTTTAGGCTCCATGTGTTGGGGTTCCTGAATAATTGTCCTGGCTAGTGATTCAAAGGCTGCGCTGCTTCTGGCACCGGGAAATAGTTCTACGATGACTTTTTGTTTTCTAATGGAGTCAATCATTAGCTTGTCTGATGGGATGGATCCGAGGTAGTCTATCGAAATGTCGAGGTATCTGTTGGCGACCATGGTTAATTTTCGAAATACATCTAGGGCTTCCTCCTCGTTGTTAATGAAGTTAACTAGCAGACCGAACTGTTTTTCATGGTATTGGGTGGATAGCAGTTTCATCAGGGCATAAGCATCTGTAATAGCAGTTGGCTCTGGGGTTGTTACCACCAGGATTTCTTGAGAAGCAGTAACAAAATAGGTGACGTTTTCCGAAATCCCGGCCTCGGTGTCGATTAGTACGACGTCAAATTCATTGTTCATAGAGTCAAGGGCGTCGAGAAGGCGTAATTTTTGGTGGGGGTCAAGTCTGGTGAAACGTTGGACCCCGGAGCCAGCAGGTAGTATTTTGATTCCCTCTGGTCCATCTACTAAAATTGATTCGAGATCAAGGTGGCCAGCGAAGAAGTGGTTGAGGTTGTGGTGGGGTGCTAAGCCGAATACTACATCGATATTGGCTAATCCAAGGTCGGCATCAAGGATGAGTACTCTTCTATGCATCCTGGCTAGTAGTACCGCTAAATTAGCCACTACAGATGTTTTCCCCACCCCGCCTTTACCGCTAGTGATTGAAAAAACTCTTGTACTGCTTTTCTGAATACCATCTTTTTCTCTTGTTCTTGTATTAATAGTCCGTAAGGTGTTGGCTTGATCGTTGTACAGTACGGCTTGATTATCCATTGTAAGCTGCCCCGTGCTGATCGATGATGAGATTGGCGATTATTTCTGGAGTCGGTGTGATCAGATCTTCCGGCACCTTTTGCCCATTAGTGAGAAAGGAAATAGAAAAATTATTTTTAATCTGCATGTTGAGAATGGTACCAAGTAAATTGCATTCATCGATTTTACTAAAAATGATGTTGTCTATGGGCAGGGAGCTGAACTTGTTGATTGATTCGTTAAGCTCGCTTTCTCTTGTGGTTGCTGAGAGGACCATGTGGTTTTCTAAAGCTAGTTTGGGTTGAAGAAAATCGATTAGCTCGTCGAGGTCTTTTTTGTTGCGGGGGTTGCGACCCGCAGTATCAATCAGTATTAAGTCGCGATCTTGATGTTTTTTCAACGCATAATTAAGGTCTTTTGGGCGTATGACCACCTCAACAGGTAAGTTCATTATTTCTCCATATACTTTGAGCTGCTCTACAGCTGCTATGCGGTAAGTGTCAATGGTTATGAGCGCGATGTTGTTGCCGTAGCGACCCAAATAGTTTGCAGCTATTTTGGCTATTGTGGTGGTTTTTCCGACTCCTGTAGGGCCAGTGAGCGCGATACGTTTTTGGGTTCTCTGTTTGCTTGGCTCAAGAGTGTTGATTTGAAAAAGACCGGCAATGGCACCTGTGAGAAAGTTTTTGAGGCCGTTGAGGTCCATAGGGACACCGTCTTCCATTTTTTGACTGGCGAAGTCAGCGATGGTGCGAGCTGCTTCTTGGTTTACCCCTCGATTCATGAGGAAGTGTACAATGGAGTGTCCGGCTCTAAAGCCTGAGTGATGCTCTTCGGTATTAGTTTTTGGTGAAATGATAGATGAATGGTTGTGATTCTGAATGGATATTTTTTTACTTAGTTCCATGACGATGTCGCGAAGTTCTCCGATTTCGCGTTTGAAGTTGTTTTCCTGTGATTCTGAAGAGAATTGTGAGGAGCTGTGGAGATAGTTTGTTCCGTTATTGTTGTTTCCGATTTCGTTACTTGGATAGCGAACATTATTTCCGTTATGCGGTGAGGGTGGGTAAAGGGAAGTGCGCAGGGCGGGGGTGGTTTCTTTCTCCTGCCATGGTTTGTCAACAGCAGCGGTGATTTCAAGAATCGGTCGGCTTAACATTCCTAGTCGACCTTTGCGTACGGTTCGGGTGGAGAGAATAAGCGCGTCAGGGCCGAGGGATTTTTTCACCATTTTTAAGCCGCTTGCCATATTTTGTGCTTCAAATATTTTAACCTGCATTTACCGTTACCGTTCCAAGTGATTTGATTTTTACGTTGGAGGTAATTTCGTTATGGGATAGTACCGCCATGTTAGGAAAGAAGCGTTCGGTTAGCCGTCTGATATGGTTACGTATTTGAGGGATTACCAAAAGTACGGGCTGTTGGCCACCTGGGAAATCAGCCAGCATGGTTGCCAGGGTGTCGAGTATTTTCTGGGCCTTTACCGGGTCTAGTGCTAGATAGCTGCCGGTTTCCCGGTGTTGGATGGAATTTTGAATCTCTTCTTCCACTGCCCGGTTAAGAGTAAGTACCTGGATGGTGTCCTCGAAATGTATATGGGAAGAGGAGATGGATCTAGCTAAGGCATAGCGGACATATTCGGTGAGCATATCCGGGTCCTGGGTGGAGGCAGTCCAGTCAGCCATGGTTTCTAATATTGTGCGTAGGTCTCGAATGGAAACATTTTCTCGCAGTAGATTTTGCAAGACGTGCATTATGGAGCTTAAGTTCAGAACGTGTGGGATGAGGTCTTCCACGAGTTTAGGGTAGGATTTGGCTAAGTTGTCTATTAAGTTTTGAGTTTCTTGGCGTCCTAACATTTCATGGGCGTGTTGTTTGATAATTTCGCTTAAATGGGTTGCCATTACAGTTACGCAGTCAACCACGGTGTAGCCTGTGATTTGTACGGCTTCCCGCCGGTCTTCCGTAATCCATATGGCTGGTAGACCAAAGGCGGGTTCAACAGTGGCTATACCTTTGATTGTTTCGGTAGCAGTACCTGGATCCATGGCCATGAAATATCCGGGCATCATCTCGGCAGTGGCAATTTGGACATTCTTTAAGCTGATTACATACTGATTTGGGTTGAGTTGCAGGTTATCTTTGATATGGACCGGGGAAACGATGAAACCGGCGGATTGCGCGAATTGTTTACGAATGGCCTGGATACGGCCCAAAAGTTCTCCATCTTGGTGGGAGTCCACGAAAGGAATGAGGCCGTATCCCACTTCTAATTCAATGAGGTCTACGTTGAGCATCCTATTATAATCTTCATCGCTCAGTACCTGAGGTGCAGGCTGTTCCTGAACAGGTTCTATGGTCTGTGCTTTCTTTTCGAGATCAAGAAGATATGCCGTATATCCCAGTCCGCAGGAGATAAGAAGAAAGGGAATAAACGGAAGGCCGGGGATGAGTGCAAAAGTTAGGAGTACTCCTGCAACTACCCATAGTGCCATGGTGTATCGGGTAAATTGGTTGTATAGTGCGGTGCCGAAATCTCCTTTGGCGGTGGATCTGGTTACCAGCATACCGGCTGCTATAGAGATGATTAAGGCTGGTATTTGACCGACTAAACCGTCTCCAATGGTGAGTATAGTGTAGTTTTGCGCTGCTTCCGAGATGGGCATGTCCTTTTGGAGAACCCCGATAATGAATCCTGCCCCAATGTTGATAAAGGTTATAATTATCCCGGCAATGGCGTCTCCACGCACGAATTTGGCTGCACCGTCCATTGCCCCGTGAAAGTTCGCTTCGGTAGAGATCTCTTCTCGCCGGGAGCGCGCTTCCTGTTCGTCGATCAGTCCGGCGTTGAGATCGGCGTCAATGGCCATTTGTTTGCCGGGCATGGCATCTAAAGTAAAACGGGCGGCAACTTCGGCTATCCTTCCTGATCCTTTAGTTATAACGATAAAGTTGATAGTGACCAAGATAACAAAGATAACTAGGCCTACCACGTAAGAGCCACCCACTACAAATTGTCCAAAGGCCTGAATAACGCTGCCTGCAGCATCCGGGCCTTCATGGCCTCGGATGAGAATGAGCCTGGTTGAAGCTACGTTAAGTGAGAGTCTGAATAAGGTGGTGGTAAGTAGGATTGAAGGGAATATGGTAAACTCAATGGCCTTTTCTGTGTAGAGGGAGATAATCAGAATTAGGAGGGCCAGAGTAATGTTGAGTGAAAGGCAAAGGTCGAGGATCATGGAAGGCAGGGGGATAATCATCAACATCAGTATGCTGATTAATCCCAGAGAGGCCCAAATGTCCTTGCGTTTGAGAATGTCGAACCGATTGGTTTGAGAAAGGATGCTTTGTTGTCCGATTTGTTCCATCAACGACGCATTCCTTTTATGCTGTAGATGTGAGCTAAAATTTCAGCCACAGTTTTAAAGAGTTCCTCTGGTATCATTTGACCTACTTCTGTTGATGAATGCAATAATCTTGCCACAGGCGGATTCTCTATGGTTGGTATATTGTGTTCCTTACCGATTTCTTTGATTTTTTCCGCTATTAGTCCTTTGCCCTTGGCTATCACCATAGGAGCATTCATTTCCCCTCGCTTATATTGTAAGGCAACAGCTATATGGGTTGGGTTGGTGATAATCACGTCGGCTTCAGGAACCTCTGCCATCATGCGTTTGCGCGCCATGCTTTGCTGAATAGATCGGATTTTTGACTTTAGGTATGGATCTCCTTCAGATTCCTTCATTTCTTCTTTTTGTTCCTGTTTGGTCATTTTCATTTTTTCTTCCATCTCGTAGCGTACAAAGCCGTAGTCGAGTAGTCCGATAAAGATCATAAGACCACAGATCTTCATAAGAAGAAGTCCGGCTATCTGGGCTGGTAGAAGTAGAGTTTGGATTACTGGGAGATCAGAGAGAAGAAGCGCTTTGGGGAAATCTTTTGCAATGGTGGTATAGGCGAGCCAGCCTATGAGAAGAACTTTTATGACTGATTTTATAATCTCCATGAATGAGCGTTTGGAGATCATGCGGCCTGCGCCTTTGATGGGGTCAAGTTTTTCAAGTTTGGGAATCATAGGTTTTCCGGTAATCAACCATCCGACTTGGATAAAAGTGGATAGAAATCCAGCAATAAGTACGGTGAGAAAGAAAGGGGTCATTATTAATGCTCCCTTTCCTATAATAAATATTGATATTGACATTAGATTGTCAGGGGTAAGGCTGAAAACTCCGCTACGACTCCAAATAAAGGAGCTGAGCTCAGAAAGGGATCGCCAGAACATAGAGGCGTAAAAATACCAAACCACAAGCATAAAGGTGAAAAGTATGGCCGTCTGTACTTCTTTGCTTTGGGAGACCTGGCCTTTTTCCCTAAAATCTTTTCGTCGTTTCGCTGACGGCGCTTCACTTCGTTCGCCGGTGGGAGTATCTTCGGCCATGATTTATTCGATGTTGGTAAATATTTGATACGTTAACAAGATCTTCAATAGTACCTGGTCACAACCACTTTATAAGGAACCTTACTGCAAGCGGTGAGCCGGTCGGTATTTGGCTTGGGAGGTAAAAGGTTTAGGCAATGATGCTTAAAGAAGCTCAAATATATGGATAATATTCACCATTAAATTGTCAAATTCCCGACTCAGGATCCGGATGGTAATATTGATTGTTAAGCCAATGACTAAAAACGATATGCTAATATTTATGGGGAAGGAGAGGAGAAATACATTTAGTTGAGGAAATACCCGAGCCATAATGCCGAGAACCCCGTTGGACAGCAGGAGGATTGCAAGAACAGGAGCGCTGAATTTTAGTCCCAGGAGAAACATTTTCGCACTCAGGTCGATGATGAGGGGGCCGATGGCTCCAGAAAAATCCATGCCGCCGGGAGGCAAAATAGTAAAGGATTCAACTATTAGTCGAAAAAAGAGATGGTGTCCGTTAAGGGAGAGAAAGATAAGCAGGGCAAGAATATTTTGAAATTTACTTATTAAAGAAAGTTGTTGGGTTGTTTGCGGGTCAAAGATGTTGGCAGCTGCAAACCCCATCTGATATCCGATAATTGTACCGCCGAAACTCACCGCAGTAAAAATAAGCTGGCTTACCAGTCCCAAGAGGATGCCAAGTAAAGCTTCATTTATTATGATAAAGGACAATTCCAAGAGGGTATAGGATTGTTGAATCAAAACATCTTTCATCAAGGGAAAGAGAAGAAGAGTGATGGTAAAGATGAGGCCGATTCTTGCTTGGGGTGGAACTGGTCTGGTGTTGAATACCGGGATGGCAGTAATCAGGGCGGCAGCCCTTACAGCACAGATGAGAAAAACCTGATACTGTTCCAAGGGAAATAACCCGATATTCATTATGTTATCGTCCTATGGTGCCGATGGAGGAGATGATTTCAGTTGTAAAGGTGAGCAGCATATTTATCAGCCATGGGCCGACTAGTAATAGAGTGACAAATACCGCTATTATTTTAGGAATAAAGGTCATGGTCTGTTCATTTATCTGGGTGGCGGCCTGGAAAACAGAGATTAACAGTCCCACCACCATGGCGGCGATCAACATGGGACCTGCACCCATGAGTACGGTCTGTACTGCCTTTTTGCCGATCGCGACAACGTCTTCTGGATTCATTGCGTCTTACCCGAAACTTTTCATTAAAGAACCGACCACCAGGTGCCAGCCGTCGACCAAAACAAAAAGCAATAATTTGAATGGAAGGGAAATGATGATTGGTGGAAGCATCATCATACCCATGGACATCAATACAGAGGCAACAATCATATCAATTACTAAAAAAGGGACATAAATCATGAATCCCATTTGGAAGGCCAATTTTAATTCCGAGAGCATAAAGGCTGGAATAAGAATTGTAGTACTGATATCATGACGATCAGTTGGTTGTTTTTGTTCTGTGATATCCACTAGAAGTTGAAGTTCGCTTTCTCGTACCTGGGAGAACATAAATTCACGCATGGCTCCCACGCTACGCTCAAGAGCCTCTTGTTGGGTGATATCTTCTTTCATGTATGGTTGAAAGGCGTTGTCGTTAATGGTGTTGATGACTGGAGACATAACAAAGAAAGTGAGAAAAAGAGCCAACCCTACCAGCACTTGATTAGGCGGCATGTTTTGGGTGCCCATGGCCTGGCGGACAAAGCCTAACACGATGACTATACGGGTGAAGGCTGTGGTCATAAGTAAAATGGCAGGTGCCACCGATAGGATTGTGAAAAGAAATAGAATCTGTAGTACTTTGGAAATTTCTGCTGGTTTGGTTGCGTCCTTTACGCTCAAGGAGAGGGTGGGAAGATTCACCGCAATTGCATCAGAGGTGGTAAAAAGTAACAATAATAATATGATAGGTATGAAGTGTTTCACTTCGTAGCCTTTAAAAATGAGGCAAAAGTGGGCTTGTGGTTTAAGTCCGTGCCTGAAAGTTCTTGTTCGTTTTTGTTTAAGAGTTCTTTAGCTATTTTTCCTGAGTCGTCTTTGTTAACCTGGTTTTCTCCACCTAAGTCGGCGAGTAGATTTATACCGTTTTGTCCACCTGCAAGTAGCAATTTTCGTCCCTCGATGTGTACCAGGATTAAAATATTTTTATGGAGTATTTGTTTGGTTTCGAGAATTTGGATTGAACCTGCTCTTGGGCCGTTGGGTAGTAGGCGTTTAGTGATAAGGCCATAGATGGCGAAAATTATACCAAGTACTATGAGAAGAGCCCAGGTAACCTGCAATAGGGAAGATTGTACATTAAAAGATTGTTCAGCTCGGGCAATTTTTGGAAAAGCCATAAGCAGAAGGCATGTGGTTATGTATGGTTTCATGGGTTATCCTAAATTTTCTATTCTATCTAAAGGGCTAACCACTTCGGTGAGGCGGATACCGAATTTATCACCGGATTTTACAGCTTCGCCTCGGGCGATGAGCCTAGAATTGACATAGAGGTCTAATGGTTCTCCAGCCATTTTATCAAGTTCCACCACATATCCTTCGCTCATCTGAAGCAGGTCGCGGATAAGAATACGAGCTCGCCCGACTTCAACTGAGATTTTTAAAGGAATATCGTAAAGGAATTCCAAGTCGTTGGCATCAGAAGTTTTTGGCTCAATATCGTAGGGTTCGCTTTGAGTTTCTTTGAGAAGTTCGGCAGCCTCTTCAGGTTTTAGTGGATTAGAATTTTCATTTTCCTGAGTTGTTTGTTCCTGTTTTGTATCATTTGTGTCCATATGTTGTTCCTTGTGAATCCTGATAGCGGCCTGTTATATGAATAGCTTTTTTCTTTTTATGCAGTCCGGCGATGGCTTGAAATTTAGGTTTTTCTTCCACCAGGATGGTCAGTGGCAATTCGGGGTCGTAGGTTAGTTCGATAAAATCGCCGATTTTAAGTTGGAGTATTTCTCTGATGGTCATTTCCACGTTGCCGGATCTTGCCGCCACCGTGGTACTCATTTGTGCTATTTCCTTGCTGATGGGGACACCCCAAGTTGCGGTTGGGGTGGAGTATGAGTCGATATCGCGTAATTTTTCTTTTATTGGTTCAAGGGATTGATAAGGGATGAGTAGTTGCATTTCACCGGCTCGATTTCCGACTATGATCTTAAACTTAGTGACGATCATTTCAACATCCGTGTCTACGATATTTACTAAACGGAAATTATTTTCAATTTTCACCAGGCCGGGTGATAAATCCATAAGAGAGCGGAATGCTTTCTTGATGTCTATGCAGTTACTTGCCATAACATTTTTTAGGATATTGATCTCAATGGTGGTCAGGGCTCGGTCTATGGGTGGTGCTCCTGTATCTAATGAGCCGCCCAGCATTATTTCTAATAAAGTAAATGAGAGAACCTGATCTATATGAATGAGGCAGCCGTTTTTTAATGGGTCAATGGAGTAAATGGCAATGGCGCCTTTATTGTTGAATGTAGCGATGCTTTCGTGAAAAGCTCGTGTTTCCAAATCTTGGCGGATAACAGTAAAGGTACGCTGTAGCAGGTTGGTCATTGATACACTGAGGCTACTTGCAAAATTATCTAGTATAATATCAAGGTTAGGAAGGCGAGATTCACCTGATCGGCTTTGGGTGTATATCTGAAATATATCTATAGGGGTGGAAGAAGATTCGGTTCCAGTCTCCTGGTTTTCTTCGATTAGATCTGTGGAGACTCTACCATCTTTGATGGCGGTGAGTAGTTCGGATATTTCATCCCTGGAGAGAATCGGTTCCATGGTATTTCCTACTGGACCACGAAATCGGTAAGATAGATATTGCTTACCCGACCGGTTTTGAGAAATGAATTAATTTTGATCTTTAATTCGGCCTTAAGTTGTTTTTTACCCTGTAAATCTTGAAGTTCCTCAAATGTTTTGTTGCTGATAAGCAGCAGGATAGCATCCCGAATTTGGGGCATCCGTTTTCCAGCTTCCTCTACTACTTGTTCATTGTTAAGCTCAAGGCTTAAAGCTGCTTTTACATAGTGTGAGGAGTCTTCGCTGATGATATTGACTACGAATTCCTTTATGTCAAGCATCGGACCGATATCACCCTGTTGCTCAATAACTGGGGTGGTAGGATCTTGTCCGACTGATTTGCCATTTTGCTCGTCTGGTGCTTTGCGTAGGAAAAAGAAATATACTCCAGCAGTGATAAGGATTGCTAAGAGTAAGCCTCCGGCAGCGATAAAAATTATTTTTATACTTTTGCCTTTTTGTCCTTCCGGAGGAGGCGTTGGTTTGTCAGCCATTTATGGGTCTCCTGAGAGTAGTTATGGAATTAGTGGATTAGAATGGTGCAGCACCATCATCTGTGGAGCTGCTATTTAAGGTGTTGCTGTTGAGTACAAAATCAACCCGTCTGTTTTTTGCTCTGTTTTCAGGATTGGTATTTGGCACGATAGGGGCGTCGGCACCATAACCTACGGCAGATAAGCGTTCGGTGGAGATCAATTTCCCCCTATTGTAAAAACGCATCACACTTACCGCCCGGTAGACTGAAAGGTCCCAGTTGCTCATGGTTTTGTCTGTGGTTGGAATGGAGTCAGTATGCCCTTCCATTCGGATAGAGAGGGGGAGTGGACGGATAATATCGCCAAGTTTACGTAATAGAGGATAGGCCGCAGGGTCAAGTGTTGGTTTGCCGGGAGCAAACAGGAGTGATTCCTTTAATCGGATAATTATGGAATTTTTATCTTTTCGGATTAGCTCCACTTGTTCGTTTAGTTTGGAAGCAGTTATTTTTAATTGTATATGTTCAAAAGCTTTTTTTATTATTTTTTGAGGTACTGGTGTGAATTCAGCTTTTGGAGGGGTTGGATGTACGGGAATGTTATATTCGAGTTTAGGGCTTACTCGATGAAACCCGAATGCTTCCTTGAGGGAATTGTTGGCTTTGCTAAATTTTATCTCGTCTAGTGAGGCCATGGAAAGTAGTAGTACGAAAAATGTTAATAATAAGGTGACCATATCGCTAAATGTTACCATCCATAAGGGGGCACCAGCGGGTGGGCATTCTTTTGGTTTTTTCTCCGACATGATCGGTCCTTATTTGAAGACGGATTCGCGTAATTTCGGTGAAATGTAGGCATGGAGCTTTTGCTCCATTATTCGAGGGTTTTCCCCGGAGAGAATGGATTCCATGCCCTCTACGATAAGTATTTTTTGTAATAGTTCTGTTTTCGAGCGGGTTTTGAGTTTGCCAGCTATTGGGTTACATATAACATTTGAGATCACTGAACCGTAAAAGGTGGTGAGAAGTGCGACAGCCATGGCTGGGCCGATGGAAGAAGGATCATCCATGGTTTGTAGCATTTGTACAAGTCCGATAAGAGTGCCAACCATTCCCATGGCAGGGGAGATGTTGCCCAGGGAAGTGAAAATGTCAGCCCCTTTGGTGTGACGTTCTTCTATATAATTGATTTCAGTGTTGAGCATTAGCTTTAATTCTTGGGGTTCCTGACCGTCTACTGCCATTTGGAGAGCTTTTACCAGGAATTCATCATCAATTTTGTTCATGGCGCTTTGGAGGGAAAGAATGCCTTCTTTTCTCGCCTTATTGGCAAAGTCCATTAATTGACTAATAAGGTTGTTAACTGATTGTTCTTTTATCATAAAGGCATGTTTTACTACATTAGCTGCGCTGAGAATATCGGCAATGGGGTAGTTGATCATTGCTACACCTATTGATCCGCCGATCACAATTAATGCCGATGGTGTATCAAGGAATATTAATAATGATCCACCTTGCAGGATGGCCATGATCATGAGGCCGAAGGCGGCAATCATGCCGATTATTGTTGCGAGATCCATATAGCAGACCTATGGTTTGAAGAATGATTTATCTTTAAAGTGTTGAAAGGATGAAGTGTTAAGCATCAGGTTGTTTCTATGTTGTACCGTATTAGTTCAATATAAGGTAAATGGTGGCATTAAAGATTAAGCAAGAAAAATGCCAGGATAATAGATCAATAGTGTCGGGAGTTGTTGTCATTAATCAAAGGAAATATCAATAAGGTTGGGCAACATTCGCTTTGAGTGAGTATTCACGATATTTATGAGGTGGTGGATTTATGGCCGCGGAAAATAATAAATATCCCAAAATCGCGCAGGATTTTTAGTCGTCTTGTAAGAGAGGTAATAGGCGGATACATATTGCTATGTAACTGTTGCATTGACAAAGAAGACGGCTAAAAAGACAAGCAGGTAAGCGATAGACTCCTAGATGGGGTAATGTATTATTTCCGCAGCACTTAATATGATTATGGTTGGAGGTCTGTGCATGTGAAAAGGGTAACTAACCCTTTTCTTTTCAGGGATAGTAGTTACATCGCGTTGATATTCTTCTGTTGTTTCTTCTTGAAGACGACTAAAAAGCGTGGGCAGGTAAGCATGGGCTTCGAATTTGGACTGGTTGTTATTTTTCGTGCCCCTTAGTTAGCACGAGAAAAGAGTAAATAGAAAATTGTGTTGCATGGAACTTGTTGGGATTGCAGTTGCTTATGGTTAGGAGGTGGAGGTTGATTGTTATAGTCAGGGAGTGTCAGTTTTTTGACCAGCTTCTGAAAAAGAAAATTTCTAGAATAAAAATAGTATCTGATCACAGGGGGCATTATTAGCTGATTTAATATACTGCGAAATAGTAAGTGGTTACAGGTGAATCAGGTTTGTGCAGTTGCCGCTGTTATCTATATACAAAAAAAAAGGATATCCGTTTCTCTACCTTAGGCAAGCCTGGGCGAATACCCTTTTACGTTAGGCTGTTCTTTGTTATCGTTTAAGGTTGATAAGCTCTCCGAGTAGTTCATCTACGGTAGAAATAATTTTGGAGTTAGCTTGAAATCCACGTTGAGCGGATATCATCTTGACGAATTCCTGACCCATATCCACGTTTGATTGTTCTAGGGAATTAGTAAATATTTGTCCAAGTTCTGGACCGGGCAAGCCTACTCGTGCAGGGCCGGAATCTTCGGTTGAGCTGAATAGATTGGAACCTGCCAGCTCCAGCCCTTGGTTATTTTTAAATTTACCCAGTACCAGATGAGAAATTTTGATTTGCTCACCGTTAGAATAAGAGGCTATGACCACGCCTTCGGAGTTGATGCCGACATTGGTCAGATTACCGGCTCCGTAGCCGTCTTGGTCCTGGGAAATAACCACTGATTCACTGTCGAATTGGGTGGTGTCAAAGGTGATATCGATATTGGAGGGATCTGATCCGTTGGCCCAATCAATTGGGCCAACTGCTGCAATTCCGCCTCCGAGTAAGGTTCCGTCGGGGTTGAAGGTTAAGTTGCCTGCTGCTCCAGCGCCTGCCACTTGACCGATATCGACGCCGTTAACATCTTGAGCAGACCAATGCCAGTCCCAGGTATTAGCGGCTGTTTTGGTGAAGTAAACTGAGACGAGATGGGATTGTCCTAAGGAATCATATATTTGAGTGGAAGCTCCATAATTAAAAGAGGTGGTATCGTTTGGGTCCCAAGGTACTACTGGTACAAGGGGTGGGGTGGCAGCGTCCAGGTTGGTGCTGAAGGTCATTGCAGTCGTGGGGTTGGCGGGAATTAAACCGGTATTGAGCACTTGGATATCGGTAGGGTCGCCAGCAACTAAATTGCCGTCAATGTCATATTGTTTCCCTTGCACTCGGAATCCTTCGGGGTTGACTAAAAAACCCTCATCGTCAAAACGAAATGCGCCAGCGCGACTGTAATAGGCTGTTTTATCACCTGGTTGCTTGAGTATAAAAAAGCTATCGCCTTCAATGGCTACATCGGTCCCCGAGGAGGTGGTTTCAAAGGTTCCTTGACTAAAGATATTGTCTACTTTAGAGACGTTGACCCCTCTACCAACTTGGGAGAATCCACCGGAACCGTAGATACTACTTGATAGCAAATCAGAGAAAACGGTGCGTGCTCCTTTAAAGCCTATGGTGTTGGTGTTCGCTAGGTTATTACCGATAACGCTCATTGCTTGTCCATTGCTATTTAAACCGCTAACACCGCTGAACATTGCACTTTGAATACCCATTGTATCCTCCTAAAAATCCGAGAAAAAAGTTGATTTGTTTCCCGGTAAGTATGATTAGCTCTATTAATTAGTGAAATAATCTATAGCACCCTCAGTAAGGGTGGAAATGTTTGATGTTTGAGTCGCATTTGTTGCGCTGGTAGTATCGGCAGAATCATATACTCCGTGCACGTCAGCGAACTGGTAGCTTCCTGATTTGGTAAGCAACATTATGCCGCTATCGGTAAGGTCTACACCGTTTACTTCTGAACGTACTAGAGGGATAACTCCTACAGAACCCTCTTCTAGTGCACTTTGTGCTTCAATAACGATGTCGTAGCTTCCGGGAGGCAGAGGGTCGCCATTGGCGTCGAGTCCGTCCCAGGTAATAAAGTGATTGCCATTCTCAAGGCCGTCACCGATTAAGGTGGCCACATTTTTTCCGTTTTTGTCCTGGATATGAAGAGTGACGTCAGAAGCGGCTCCTTCTACTCTGTAACCTAATTGTATCGGTCCTGTGGTCAGCTCAAAGGATGATCCTTCGACTAATACTTCTTTTCCGATCAGTGAGAGTGCTGAGAGACGTTGGGAGCTGTTCTGGGCATCAGCCAAACTTTCCATGTTTGAATTCAGGGTAAGAAGCTGTTCAAGTTGACTGAATTGTGCTAGTTGGGCTGTAAATTCAGTAGGGTCAGAAGGGTTTAGTGGGTCTTGATTTTGTAGTTGGGCAATTAACAGGGTAAGAAAATCTTTCTGTAACAGCGTTGCTTTGCTCTCGGTGGTAGTGCTGCTTTTATTTGCTGTGAGTTGAGAAATATCGTTAATAGCATTCATAGTGATTTACCCGTAGTTTCAGATGTGGACGCTCAATGAATTCCCATGTAGGGAGGGTTGTAAAGTAGAGCTAGCCGTTGTTATTGGTTCGTTGAAATCATCACTATTGTTTATCAAGTTGGTCATGTTTTCAGGCTTGTGAAGTTGACGTTGCAAATTGTTTTCTTTAAAAAATCCTTCATTGGAGTTGTTATCAGCGGCAACTGAGACCTCGATATGCTCAAGATGTAGGCCGTTTTGTTCCAATGCTTCACGCAGTCGTGGAAGGTTTCGTTCCAAAATGTCCTGGACATGCGGGTTTTGGGCAATGATGTGGGCTTTTATGGAGTCTCGTTCCATGCGGATTTCTAGTTTGAGTTCTCCCAATTCCTCGGGCTGCAAGCGTAGAGTTAGTTGGCTGCTGTTGTTAGATTTATTCGTTGTAATACGAGCAGCAACCTGATTGATAATATGATGTTCACTTACTGTTACGCCCGATGGTAATTTTATAATGGAATCAGTTTTATCAATTCCTGATAACGGACTAAGAAAACTAGTGGTGGTGTTTTCACTCTGTTCTGTGTTGAACAAAAGACTGCTTTTAGCTGTTTCTTGGGTGTTATTGGGGTTGTTGCTTCCCTGTTGCCCTTTATTATCGGTGGCTGGATTATTATCCTTTTCTGTTTCTACTCCCGAGGGAAGATTGGAGAGAATAATTTTGTCACTTAAATCAACTCTGGTTCCGGATTGGCTTTGGTTAAAATTAAATGGTATTTTTTCTGGTTGGGGGGCAATTGATACCTTCGTGGTTCCATTTTCTATCGAAAAGTTAACTGGTTCCTCGATGAATGAGGCAAGTTTTGCTAATAAAATTTCTTGACGCTGAGGCGTTGATGCAATCTCTTTTTGGAGTATGGCGTTGGATTTTGGTTCAGAAATATTGGTACTTGATGAACTGTGATTTACGCTAGGAGCCTTTATCTCATTGGAAAGCAGTTTTTGTAGTTCTTGTATTGCTAGGGAAGCTGGGTGACTTTCAGGCTTTGTAAGAATAGGATCTACGGATTGTTTAATTGAACCAGCCGTTTTTTGAACGAAATCACTGTCGCTGTTTACTTTGTTAAATAAGTCTCGGAGTCCTTGTAAAAGAAGATTTTCGCGAGATTTTAGGCTGTTATTTTGTAATTCATCTTGTGGGTTAAGAGATGGGTTAAGTGGAGGTGTTTGCTCTGTGCTTCTATTTTCCGTTGACAGATTTGTCGATTCGTTACTTTGCGGTAAAAGAGATAGATTGATCGGGCGTCCAGAGAGTACACTATTCATCAGGGCGATTAGTTGAACTGAATCGGGCTGATTATTTGGGTCTGATTGGGTTTTCTTGTCATTTATTTTTTGTTGTTCTGCTGTATTAGCAGATTCTAATTGTTGTTTTTGTTTGTCGAACTGCCCTTTTTGGATGGTATTATTGAGGCTTCTATGAAAATTGTTGTCTTCCGTTCCATCAAGAGAAATATTCTTGTTCTTAGCAGGAGATATTTTGTTGGAAGCAGTAATTTCAGGGGTTATAATTTCAGCAGCGTGCATAAGGGCACCTAGTTATGGGTCAAGTTTGGAAAAGGCGGCCGTTAAAGAGGCTGCTTTTTTTCTATCCATTTTGTTGAGAGCAGCGGAGGCGGACTTTACTTTCATTCTTTTGAGGATGGCGACAGCTAGTTTTTGTTCAAGATTCATAAGGATTTTTGCCACACTCTCGGAGTCCATTTTTTCGTAAATCTTACTGAGTTCTTTGATTCTTTCCGCTTCCTTTTCATCTTTTTCGGTCAGTAGATTTTTGATCTCGTTTCTGGTTTGGGTTAGTTGCTTAAGTTTCTTATCGACCTCTGTCTCTAATCTCTTTAGTTCCAATTTTTTCTCTTCAAGAAGGCTTCGTTCTTTGGTTAGTGACTCACGTTCCAACTGCAAGGCAAGGTAGACCCTTCTTTCCTCAACTGATTCGTATGTTTTTTTTTCCAAAGATATATTATCAGCGGCGGCTAGTGGACGGGATAGGGTGATTAGAATGAGAAATAAAAATATGGAAAGTAAAATTTTTGAGAACATAGGATATTCCAAAGGAAGCTAAAGGTTATTGGTAGTTATATGTGCCTTAGGCTTAGAGCCACGAAAACAATCAATTATCCCATCTTGCTTGTTTTTTTGTCGTTTTCTTTGTTAAGGCAACAGTTACATTGAAATATTAATCGCTTATTCCCCTATGCAGTTGCTCGCTATAGTTGCTCTATGCGGGCGAGAGCAGTCCTGTAAAGATGAGGTGCCTGTGATTAATAACGTTATCGTTTGTGAAAAAGAACGGCAATTTCATCTAGAATTTTTGTTTCTTTTGCTGATAGAAATTTCTGGTATGCTTTATTTTGTCGATCTTTTAATTGATCAAGAACCTTCTTTTTTTGGCTTGCCCGTAAAAGTTTTTTTCGGTATAGGTTCGTTTTAGTTTTTTGTTTTTCCAACCCTTTTGTAACTTGTTCAAGTTGTGTTTTGAGGAAGAAAATCCTGTTTTCATAGAGTTGTATTTGATCTATAGCAGTTCCAGCAGTTCTAATTTTTTCTATGGCTGCAAAAAGGTGGTCATTATCTTTGGTTAGTTTTAGAAGTTGTTCTTTTAATATCTCTTCTTGTTCTAAACATTTAAAATATTCATGTTGGGCAACTCTTTCAATCTGCTTTCTGTATTTTAGTACTGGCTCCATTCCCCATTTTTTAGGTCGCTTCATAGTAGATTACTTATTTGAACTCTAATTGTTACGTCGATCAATTGTGACACGTTCCTGCTTTCTGCGGCTATCGCTTTTTCGTTCGTCGACCAGTTCTCCGATGGCAGCCATTGTTTCTTCAAGAGAAGAAGCCTCGTGGGTTTGTTGGCGAAGAAAATCATTTATAGGGTCAATTCTGGAGATTGCGTAATCAATGGCAGGATTAGTGCCAGTGGCATAAGCACCGATATTGATAAGATCTTCTGAGTCTGCATAGAGTGCTAGTATATTACGTATTTTTCCAGCTAGTTCCAGGTGGCGCGGTGAGGTGATATCACGCATTACTCGGCTGGTGGACATCATTACATCAATTGCTGGATAATGATTTTTCGCTGCTATGTCTCTGGATAAAACGATATGCCCATCCAGGATGGAGCGTACCGCATCAGCCACCGGTTCTGTGAGGTCATCGGCATCGACCAGCACGGTATAGAGTCCTGTAATGGAGCCATGTTCTTTGTAACTTCCGGCTCTTTCAAGTAATTTCGGTAGGGTAGCAAAAACTGAAGGCGTGTATCCTTTAGTGGTGGGGGGTTCTCCTATGGCTAAACCAATTTCCCGCATGGCCATGGCAAATCTAGTAACTGAATCCATCATGAGTAGTACATCCTTGCCTTGATCACAGAAATATTCAGCAATGGCTGTGGCTGCAAAAGCTCCGCGCATACGTAATAAGGGTGATTGATCCGAGGTTACCACCACAATTACTGAGCGCTTTAATCCTTCCTCACCAAGGTCTCTTTCTATAAACTCTCTTACCTCTCTGCCACGTTCCCCGATTAGAGCAATAACATTGACATCGGCTTTGGCGTATTTTGCAATCATACCCAAGAGGACTGATTTGCCAACTCCCGATCCAGCCATTATCCCCATTCGTTGTCCTTGACCGCAGGTGATCAGGCCGTTTATAGCCCGAATACCGAGGTCCAGGTGTTTGCATATCTTTTTGCGCTGCATGGGGCCAGGCGGTGAGCGATAGAGAGGAACATCATCGGTGAGGTTTAAGGGAGGGCCGTCATCCAGGGGAGCTTCCATGCCGTCAATAACTCTGCCTAGTAGGTCATTGCCAACCTTTATAGAAGCCTTTTCGGTTTTCATTCTAATGGGACTACCTGGTCCAAGACCGCGTAGTTCACCTAGTGGCATTAGCAAGGCCCGGCTTTCATCATAGCCCACCACTTCAGCAACAACTGGTGCTCCCCCTTCCAGAGGAGTAACTTCGCACATGGATCCGATGGAGGAATGGGGACAGTGGCCTTCAACAACCAGGCCGACAATGCGTTTCACTTTGCCATATACTCTGATGGTTGAGAGCTTTTCTAATGAAGATGAACTCATGATTGGTTATCCTTTGCTACGTGGGGCGGTGGACTGATTTTTGGCTCTTCACTTTTGGGTAAATGGTTTTGAAGAAACTCCAGAGAAGCTTCAAGTTGCCCTTCTATGGTGGCATCGACCGTGCATATCTCTGAGTCTATGAGGCAACCTCCAGGATGAATATTGGGGTCAGTTTTAATTTCGATATGTTTGAGTCCGCGAATAGAAGAGAGTAGTGAGGGCTTAATACGTTCAGCTACATCGAGATCATTGGGGTGTAGGGTAATGTGAAATTCATCGCTTTGTAGGGCACGGGTGACTGCAGATTCCAGAGTGGTTGCTATGAAATCTCGCTTTATGCTCAATTCTTGTTTAATGATTTTGCGACACATTGTCATGATTATGTTTATCATGTTCTCTCGGTTGCTTAGTAAGATAGTGCTGCGTAAAACATCTAGTTTACGACATACTTCTGTAAATCCGTTCAAGGCGTTTTCAAGCTCTATGCGCACTTCTGTTTGTGCATCGATGAAACCGAGCTGGTAGGCCTCATCGCGGATGGCCTGTGCATCAATTACATTTTCCGATTGTTGCTCAGGGAGAGGTTTCGGTTCAATCTCCTTAGATTCAATAATGGTTTGGTCCATCTCGGGCTCTTCTTGGGGAGGGTCCTGGATAGTTGGGGCATCGTCATGTGATTCTGGAGATTCTTCAGTGCTATGGTTGGTGATTAAATTTAAAGGGGTAAATAATGAATCTTTTTTATATATCTTTGTTAATTCGGGTGAACTCTTTTGTTTATGACTGATCATTGATTTACTGCCTCAGGTAGATACGGAAAATTTGTTTTTTCAGAATCTTTTCTTTTAGGGCCGCAGAAAAAATAAATTATCCTATCTTGCTTGTCTTTTTAGCCGTCTTCTTTATCAAGGCAACAGTTACATAGTTATACTATGCGCCTATTGCCTTGATAAAAAAGAAGACTAAAAATCCTGCGCAATTTTGGGATAATTATTATTTTCTGTGGCCCTTAGCTTGTTGTTGCAAATTATGTGTTGGATTATTTGAACTGATGTGTAGTTGTAATTTTCCTATTATTAAACGAGTTCGTCGCTTCCCTGTTTGCTAAGGATTATTTTACCTTCTTCTTCAAGTCTGGAGGCTATATGGACGATGGATTGTTGCATGGATTCCACTTCCGAGAGACGTACAGGTCCCATGGTGTCTAGGTCATCACGTATCATCTCAGCAGCTCTTTCTGATATATTGCCGAATATCTTGTCTCGAAGTTCATCTGAAGCCGTTTTTAGGGCAATTGTTAGGGTATCGTTGTTGATTTCGCGTAAAATGGTTTGCAGAGCGCGGACGTCCAGGCCAAGTAGATCTTCGAAGGTGAACATTTGTTTTCGAATATCCTCTGCCATTTCAGCATCAATATCCTCCATTTGTTCGAGAATCTCCCCGTCCATATTGTTTTTCATGCCGTCGAGAATATCTACTACTTTATTAACTCCACCGACTTGACGTCGTTCTTTATCGACTACTATTCCGATTTCTCTGTGTAGAGCATCTTCAATACGGTGGATTACTTCAGGTGAGACCTTTTCAGTCGTGGCTATTCGATAAACCACATCGGCCCGACTATCCTCTGGCAAGTGAGATATTATTGCGCCAGCATGATCAGGTGTTTGAGTGGAAAGAACTAAAGCGACGGTCTGAGGATGTTCTCCTTCCAGAAGACCGGCCACCATGGCCGGTTGCATGTTGGAAATTGTCTCCAGGGGTCGCGCCTCGGTTCCGGAAATGAATCGTTTCATAAGTATGTCTACTCGATCTTCGTTACCGGCTTGTCTAATGGAATTTTTAGCAAAATCATGACCTCTGATAACTATTCCGGCAAATGTCTCACAATCTTTTTGAAAGTCCTCTAGTACACGAGTTCTAGTTTCATTTGGTATATGATTGATATCGGCCATGGCCCTAGTAACTAGATGGATTTCCTCATCAGAGAGTTCTTTGAGGATTTTGGAGGCTGATTCCTGACCTAAACAAATAAGTAAGGTTGCAGCTTTATTGAGTCCTGTTACTTTTTCAGGTGACATACTGATGATGTTGGTTTGAGTTTAGTATTATTCTAGTGATCAAAGAGTTTTTTGATTTAGAGTATATTTGATGTGTAAATAAATTATGTGAAAATATAATCCATAGGTAAGTATAATGTATTTTGCCTATTAATTTTTTAAATTCACGGTGGTATCTATTAAAGTAATAATGCCTCATTGTGTTTATGAAGGAGAGTTTCATTATCCCTCCTTGATCCAGTTTTTTACGACATGTGCCACAAAGGGAGCGT
>Ga0224507_10000090_pt1 | contig 33663 bp, 31 predicted proteins | sample SF_Jan12_sed_USG_3_FD_170159 | JGI IMG/M metagenome (GOLD analysis project Ga0224507, IMG submission 170159) | Sediment microbial communities from San Francisco Bay, California, United States - SF_Jan12_sed_USGS_13 | ecosystem: Environmental > Aquatic > Marine > Sediment | place: USA... | reverse complement strand
CGGTTCAATGAAAGGATGCTCCACCCCGGGCAGTCGTGTTGTCATTTCTCGATCCGACAACCCGAAGAGGAAATACGCCTGGACTCTGGAGATGGTCCGGGTCAAAGATACCTGGGTAGGAGTCAACACATCCCTGACAAATCACCTGGTCCAGGAAGCAATTGAGAATAAGATTATTGACGATTTTGGAACAATCGACGCTATCCGCAGAGAGGTCAAAGTGTCTGATAAAAGCAGGCTCGATTTTCTTCTTCAAGCCGGCAGCAGGAACGTTTATATTGAAGTGAAGAACTGCTCACTGGCAGAGGGCAAAGCGGCAATGTTTCCTGACGCGGTTACAACCAGGGGAACCCGGCATCTGTATGAACTGGAAAAATTAATTGAGGAAGGTTTTGAGGCAGGCCTGATTTTCTGCGTGCAAAGGGGAGATGCTGAATTCTTTACACCTGCAGCGTCCATAGACCCTATCTATGCGCAAACACTCCGGAAAGTTCAAAAAACAGGAGTAAATATCCTCTGCTACCAGGCAGAGGTGCATCCCGGGTCAGTTGCCATTGTCAGAAAAATTCCTGCTTTGATTACAGAAAGGACAATACAACCAAAATTAAACGTTTCAAAAAATTAAAATTTCTAATTCATATTTTATATAAGTGATCTAGACGATTACATAATTTCATTTTTTGAAACCTTTCGCGATTTTCGATTTGATGAAATTGAAAATCGCTCAACTCAGACACAATAATGGATAATTTGCTGGATTAAGCAATGTCAGAAAAGAAAAAAGAAGCTGTTGTTCTGCTCAGCGGCGGACTCGATTCAACAACTGTCCTGGCCATAGCACTTGCCTCGGGTTTTTCCTGTTCGTGCCTGAGCTTCAGATACGGCCAGCGCCAGGAAATCGAACTGACCAGGGCAAAACAAATCAGTGAAAAAATGGGTGCTCACCGCCACCTGGTGCTGCGTCTCGACCTTGACACCATTGGCGGTTCAGCTTTGACCGCCGATATTGATGTCCCTAAAAACAGGTCGCTGGGCGACATGCAGGAAAAAATACCAGTCACCTATGTACCGGGAAGAAATATCATTTTTCTCGCCCATGCCCTTGCATGGTCGGAAGTGATCGGGGCTGCTGATATTTTTCTGGGGATCAATGCTGTTGATTACAGCGGGTATCCGGACTGCCGCCCCGAATTTCTCTCGGCGTTCGAAAAAATGGCAAACCTTGGCACCAGGGCAGGCAGCGAAAACCGGCCATTTACCCTGCACGCTCCACTCATACAGATGAGCAAAAAAGAAATAATCGAAAAAGGGGTCAGCCTGGGGGTGGATTATGCAATGACGCACAGCTGCTATGACCCGCAGGGGGAAATCGCCTGCGGCCAATGTGATGCCTGCTTGCTGCGTCTCCAGGGATTTGCCCGGGCCGGACTGGTGGATCCGGCAAAATATAGAGAGAGAGTTACAGGAAAAACTACGGAAGAATGTTAAACATGACCTTGCCGTCAACCAGGGTCATTACCGATCTTCCCCTGAACTTCCAGCCCAGGAAGGGGGAGTTTCTGCTCTTCGACACGACTGACTCCGAAGTATATTCAAATTCCATTTCCGGATGAATAACAGTCACATCAGCGGCGGCACCATCTGAGAGAGCTCCCCCGGGTACCCCCAAAATCCTTGCAGGATTGACGGAAAGCAGTTCGACAAAGCGCTGTTCACTGATAATACCATCCCTGACCAGGGCCAGGGTTAATGAAACGGCCGTTTCCAAGCCGATAATTCCATTGGCAGCCAGATCAAATTCCACTTCCTTCTCCAGTGAAGAATGAGGGGCATGATCTGTGGCAACCGCATCAAATGTCCCGTCTGCCAAACCTGACAAAATTGCCTGACGGTCAATCTCCGAACGAAGAGGCGGGTTCATCTTGGCATTGGTGTCATATCCTTCTACGGCCTCTTCAGTCAGGGTGAAATAGTGCGGGGTGGTTTCAGCGGTTACCCTTACTCCGCGGGACTTGGCAGACCGGATCAGGTCTGCAGACATGGCGGTGCTTACATGAGCAATATGGACCGGTTTGCCGGTATATTCAGACAAGGCTATTTCCCGGTATACCATTATCGATTCAGCGACTGCCGGAATTCCCCGGAGACCGAGACGGGTAGACACCATTCCTTCGTTCATGACCCCGTTTTGCGCCAGTGAAATTTCCTCGCTGTGAGAAATGACTGCCAGGTTGTAATCACTGGCATATTCCAGGGCACGGCGCATGAGCTGACTGTTCAGAACCGGCCGGCCATCATCGGAAACAGCGACCACACCGGCGTCCTTCATTTCGCCAAATTCGGCAAGACTCTCTCCCTTGCTTGATTTGCTGATGGCGCCAACCGGATATACCCTGGCAAAGCCTTTTTCCGCCTGTTCCAGGATAAATGAGGTAACGGCATGGCAGTCATTGACCGGCGAGGTATTCGGCATGCAGGCAACCCCGGTAAAACCTCCTGCAGCGGCGGCCATGGTCCCGCTGACAATATCCTCTTTATACTCCTCACCGGGTTCGCGCAGATGAACATGCATATCGATAAGCCCGGGCACAATCCAGCACCCGGACGCATCAACAGTCTGTACATTCTCGGGCACAGGAGTCCCGGCAGCAGCTAACCTGCCGCCGATGATCAGAAGATCCTTTTGTTGATCGACACTGTTTACCGGATCAATAATCCGACCATTTTTAAGCAGCCAATTTTCCGACATTACCTGTTCCACATTCTTTCATCAGGAATTCCCCATAACCAGGTAGAGAAGGGCCATACGAACGGCAACCCCGTTAGTCACCTGTTCAAGGATTACCGACCTTGGTCCATCAGCCACGTCTGACATCAACTCAACACCGCGGTTTATAGGCCCCGGATGCATAACAATGGCATCAGGGCGGGCCAGACCAACCACATCCCTGGTCACGCCGTATTTCTGAGCATATTCCCGCAGGGACGGAAACAGCGGATCATTCTGCCTTTCTTTCTGAATCCGCAGAGCCATGACAACATCCGCCTCTTTCACTGCCTCTTCAAGGCTGGAACAGATTTTTGCCCCAAGATGATCCAGGCCTTTCGGCAGCAGTGTTGCCGGTCCGTACACAAACACCTGGGATCCCATACGGGTAAAACCAAGGATATTTGAATGCGCGACACGACTATGGAGGATATCGCCTATGATGGCTATCTTGAGGCCGTCGAGACGCCCCTTGTGCTCTCGAACCGTCATCATATCCAGCAAGCCCTGAGAAGGATGTTCATGCGTTCCGTCACCGGCGTTAATGACAGCAGCATCAATATAGCGGGTCAGCATTACCGCCGCCCCTGAAAAGGCGTGACGGATAATTATAATATCCGGATTCATGGCCGAAATGTTGCGGGCCGTGTCGACAAGGGTCTCACCCTTTGTCGCACTGCTGGTCGCTGCTGAAATATTAAAGGTGTCAGCGCTCATTCGCTTGGCGGCTATTTCAAAAGAAAGGCGGGTTCTGGTGCTGGGTTCAAAAAAAAGGTTGACGATCGTATGTCCCCTGAGGGTCGGGACTTTTTTGATCTTCCTGGTTGAGATCTCTTTGAAGGATTCCGCTGTTGTTAATATAAAATTAATATCCTCAGGAGATAGGTGATTGATGCCTAAAATATGCTTTTGTGAAAAATGATATCCGGCAGTCATTGTTCCCGGCATTTAATGGATTATATCTCCAAGCCTGTTCCAGCGTATGGATGTCAAACGCCGCACTGAAAATAACGGCTGATTAACATCCCACGACCAATAAATAATTAAAGCCTTGCCCAGTATGGCCTTATAGCCGACAAAACCCCAGAACCGGCTGTCAAAGCTGTTGTCCCTGTTATCCCCCATAACAAATACCTTGTCAGCCGGAACCGTTATCGGCCCGAAATTATCACGAGGGCCTGCAGCCGGACCAATTATGGAGTTGCTCATATGGACACCGTATTTATCATCAAAACGCTTGCGGTTGACATAAAGCGTTTTATTCCGGCCTTCAATCGTATCACCGGGAACACCTATCACTCGTTTAATATAATCAAGCTTCGGATTCTGAGGAAACTTAAAAACGATTATATCATTTGTTTGCGGATTTTTAACAGGAATAACGACGGTTCCGGAAAATGGCACCTTAACCCCGTAAATAAACTTGTTCACCAGCAGATGATCACCAATTTTCAGAGTTGGCAGCATGGACCCGGAGGGAATTTTAAAGGCTTGAACGATAAAAGTGCGGATAAAAAGAGCAAGGACAAGAGCTATAATTATTGCATCTGTATATTCTCGCAGGGTTGACTTTTGTTTCTGTGATTCTGTTTCTGCCACTATGCCTTTCCGTAAAAGAAAAAATTATTTTTCATAACTGCACCAAGTAAAAACTACTTGAAAGTAAAAGAAAATTCAAGTCGCATGAAAAAAAAATCCCGAAGGCAAACCCGACGATTCAACACACAAAATAAGCTATTCCGTGCAGATAGAGTACAATATATTGTACGAGACATGCGGCAAAAGATGTTTATCTCATTGTAATTTAAGAAATAATATATCAAAAAAATACCGATTTTCTTGACAAAGCTTTTTTTTTATGCCCTTTATATAGGAACTGGAAGAAAAATTTTTGTACTTTTTGCAATATGGTAATACAATAATTTATATCCCGACAGCAAGAAGTCACAATTCAAGAGATCTTTTTTTATGGCCAAAAAAGAAAACCTCCTTGTCGGAGTCGATATCGGAACGCATGCGGTAAAAGTATGCCAACTCCAGAAATCCGGAACAGAATATACTCTGGTTACTCTCGGCAGCGCCTCCCTTCCTCCCGGGTCGGTTGAAGACGGAGTACTTCAGGAGCCCGACCAGGTCGCGGAGGTAATCTCGCAACTTTTCAAAAACCTCAAGTTCAAAAAAAATACCAAGATCGGCATCTCCATTTCAGGCTATTCGGTCATTGTCAAGAAGGTGAACCTGGATGTAATGGACGAAGATGAACTGGATCAATATATCAAGGCAGAGGCGGAACAATATATACCTTTTGATATAGAAGACGTTTATCTTGCCTACCAGGATCTTAAAACGGCAAAAGAAGAATTCGACCGAACCGACGTCATGCTTGTTGCTGCCAAAAAAGAAGTGATTGACAGCTACCTTGAAATGCTGAGAGACATAAAACTCAATCCCCTGCTGGTTGATGTAGACGGTTTTGCCCTGGAAAATATCTGGAGCACAATTGAGCCAACGGATGAGGATATCGCACTTATCGATATCGGTGCGGCCAAGATGAATATTAATATCATATCCGGCGGGGCATCGGTTCTCGCGAGAGATATTGTTGTTGGCAGCCAGCAGTTAACCGACCAGATTGCCAGCAATTTTGAAATTGACGAAGAGGAGGCTGAAAAGCTTAAAATCGGTGTTATACCCGCAGGAGAGAAACAGCAGGAACTCGAAGAAATAGTAACATCTGTCTGTACAAACTGGATTTTTGAAATCAAGAAAGCTATCGACCTTTATACTTCAAAAAAACCGGACAGACCTCTTGCACGGATTATCCTCAGCGGCGGGGGCTCAAAAGTAAAGGGACTGGCCGATTTCATAAACAAAGAAACCGGAATTTCAGTATTACAGTTTAACCCCTTTTCCGGCATGAAGATAAACGAAAAGAAAATAGACCGTCATTATCTCGATGCAATCGCACCGGAAATGGCTATAGCTGCCGGCCTGGCAATACGACCATCTGAATTATAAAAATACAATGGTTTATATTAATTTACTCCCCATCAAGAAAATCAAGCAGCACGCCAAAGCTGTTCAACAGCTGACTCTTTTTGCTGTTTGTTTCGTCTTCGTGCTCGCAGTATTAGGTGTTGTCGGCTTATATCAGGCCTCTACCGCGGCAAATCTGGAAAAAGAAATCACGGTGCTGAACGCGGAAAAACAGCGTTATGAAAAAATTCTCGCGCAGATCAAGAAACTCGAGCAGGACAAAAAATTAATTGAGAGTAAAATCGCCGTTATCAACACCCTGAAAAAAACATCCGCTTTAACGGTTCATGTTCTGGATGAAATTGCCAACCTGACCCCGACAAAACGATTGTGGCTGAATTCCCTGAATCAATCCGGCATGAGTCTGAGCATTTCAGGAATGGCACTCGACAACCAGACCATTGCCAGCTACATGGATGAATTGAAAACATCTCCCTATATTGCAGAGGTCAACCTGATCAGCAGTTCCCTTCAAGCATATGCCGGACGCAACTTGAAATCGTTCAATATCTCATGTGCCATTTCAGTGCCGGGCACAGCTGAACCTGAATCATCCCCACAAACGCAACAGCAATAGAAGGGCTAATACTTATGGCTTCAGGCAAAGCTTCAGGACAAATAAACAATTTAATTGATAAAAAATATGTCCCATTAGACAATAAGGTTAAGGGCATCATCTTTGTTGTCGCGTGTCTGGCACCCGTTGCGCTGTTCTATTTCTTGTTTTACTCGCCGAATGTTAAAAAAATTGACGGCTTGACAAAAAAGAAGGCTTTGCTCGTTGCTGAGGTTTCCAAGGCGCGAAAAGCTGAAAATGAATTGATAAAAATCAAGGCTGAGATTGCCAAAACCGAGGAACTTTTCAAAAATACAGCGACCGTGCTGCCAAAATCTAAAGAAATACCGGCACTGCTTCGTAATATTTCCGACCTGGGAAAAGGTTCCGGACTGGATTTTCTTTCTTTCAAACCTGGCGCAGAGGTCCCAAAAGATTTTTACGCTGAAATACCAGTGGATATAACAATCAAGGGACCATACCATAATCTGGGATACTTTCTTGACCAGGTCAGCAAACTCGAACGAATTGTCACGGTGAACAACATAAGTCTAGGCGGGGCCAAAAAAGACGGTGGAGAACTGCTTCTTAATTCAAGATGCCGCCTGACAACATACCGATTTACAGGTGTTCAGCAGCAAAAACCGCAGCAGGGCAAAAAAGGAAGAAGAGGCTGAAACAGTCTGCTATATCCGATAGACATTGTTTGACGGCATAACGATACGTCGGTGGAAACGAAAAACCAGGAACTTCATAAGTCGATGCTCACAAAAAAGTTCGTATATAAGACAATTTATATAATCGGTGTTTGTCTTTTCACTGCAAGCCTGTTCGCAGCCTACAGCTTTGCTCAAGAAACGGCTGACACTCAGACGGAACCGCAAGAGTCTGCCGCTTTGACCGGTAGCGCGAAACCAGATGTTTTCAATTACCAGTTGGAGGGAAGGCCCGATCCGTTTGAACCGTTTATCCGCCCGCAGGTGGCAACCACAATTAAGCCTGACGAGATTGTTGAAGAGGATAAAGAGTTAAGCGGGATGCAACTGTTTGAGCCGGGGCAGCTTACCCTTGTTGCCGTCATGTTTGCAAAAGGTGATAAAATTGCCATGGTAGAGGATGTGACCGGCAAAGGATACATAATAAATGAGGGTGTGTTGATCGGCAGGCACGGGGTAGTCAGCCGGATCACCGAAGATCAGGTCATTATAACAGAATCAGCCCGGACAAGAGCTGGTAAAGAATTAATAACAACCGTTGTTATGCGCCTGAACAAAGAGGGAGACTAACAAATCATGTTTCATTTTTCTTCTCTTTTTAACAGGAAACCTGGTTTCCTGAATGATCACATTTTTTTAGTTTTGTTGCTTATTCCGGTTATCATGACAGGATTTGTCCTGCCGGTCATTGGGCAGGAATTAGGCGGCAAAGCACAAAATGTGATCACTTCCGTCTCAGGGGAGGTTCTGGGCTCAACACTGAAAATACAAATCAGCGGCAGCACAGAACCGGCATATACTGCCTATGAACTTTTCCAGCCCTCGAGAATTATTATTGATATTGCCGGAACGTCACTTGATGGTCAACCCAATGTACAACTGCCTGACACTTTGCCTGTTTCACTTATTACCAGCGAAATTTCCGATTCTGCTCAAGCACTCACCCGTTTTGAATTTACTCCGAACAATGAATATACGGAATATGGTGTTACAGCCAGTGACAATAACATCATCCTGACTGTTTCCATGATAAAGAATACGGCTGCGGGAGAAGAGACCGCGGGAAGCGGATCATCGGACCAGATCGGTTCCCTGATTAATCAGGAGAAAGACATTGACAGTCAGTTGCCACGGGTAACCCTCCCGACAAGTGAAACGCTCGTCGCTCAGGTTAAGGGCAAAAAAGATGACGGATCGTCTCTCAAAGACAGTTTCAGCTTTGGCGGGTATGACCGGACTCGCATAACTGTTGATTTTTATAAAATTGACCTGCACAACGTATTTCGCCTGTTTCGAGAAGTAAGCAACTTGAATATTGTTGTTGATGAATCGGTCAGCGGATCGTTAACCCTGGCTCTCAATGATGTGCCGTGGGACTTTGCCCTGGACATTATATTAAACCTGAAAAACCTCCAGAAGGAAGAACGTTATAACACCATTGTCATCCTGCCGAAGAAAAAGGAATTCAGCTGGCCTGAGCGGGCGGAAGACAATTTCAGCTTTGAAACTGATGAAATAACAATTGCCAAAGAGGCAATTGTTATTCAACAGCAGCAAAACATTCCTCCCGAAGTCATTGAAGCGAAAAAAATCGTGCAAAAAGGGCTTGAACATGAGAAAAAAGGCGACTTTGAAAATGCTATCCAGGTCTACACCAAGGCATGGGAAAAATGGCCGGATAATGAACGCCTGGCCAATAAAATATCATCTCTCTACCTCGTTTATTTAAGACAGAACGCCAAGGCCGTCTATTTTGCCAAAGAGGCCTTAAAAATTAACAGCAATAATAACAAGGCCGCTTTGAATGCTGCAATTGCGCTGGCGAATATGCAGCAATACCAGGAAGCACAGCAATACTTTGACCAGAGTATAAGCAGCGAGAAACCATCGAAGGAAGCCCTCCTCAGTTACGCAGTCTTCAGCGAAGGCCAAAAAGAATATACGGGCGCCCTCACCCTGCTCGACAAATTTAACAGCATGTATGGCGAAAACCTCGATTCCATGGTTTCAGCTGCACGGATTTTTGATAAGCAGGGAAATCATGAGGCCGCCACTGAAAAGTATAAAACGATAATGTTATCCGGTTTCAGAATTCCGCCGGATCTGCAGAAATATATTAAAAGCCGTATAGCGTTCAATCAGTCTATGTAACTGTTGACGAGTCAATTACAGGGGTAATTCCATGAAAATGAAAAGCTCTAAACTGGTGTTCAACCTCTTTGCTTTACTCATGATATTTCTTGTTTCATGTGTAAATCAGGAAACAACCACATCTCCGCCAAACGATGCGAAAGCTGCACCCGATCCTGTTCTGACAGAGACGAAACAACCGGATCCGGTTCAGCTACCCGTCCGTTTTCAAAGTCCGGGATATTATGCAACAGACGAGTCAGGGGCTGATGTGCTTGGCCAGGAAACAGAAGAGTTTGAAATTAAAGTCGGGGCAAATATTTCCTCAACTCGAGGCCCGCAGCCGTTATGGGATATTCTCAAACGGGTTGCCAACCTGAAGGGCATGAGCGTGAGCTGGGCGAGTGATGTTGACCAGAATGTGCTTGTAGATGTCGACATCAGTGCCGACGACAATTTCTTTGAAGCCATCGACAACATGTTGCGGCAAGTTGATTATTTTCATGAAGTCCAGGGTAATACCATTATCGTCAAGTACCGAGAAACAAGGCGTTTCCAGATTTCCATACCCTTTATGAAAGGGACATATGACTCTAATATCGGCGGAAACTTCTTAACCGACAGGGATGCCGCAACCGGTACCGAAGGAACAGTGAAGGTTGTAAGTACCGGCAACCAGTTTGATGTCTGGCAGAATATCACGAGCAATCTTGACATCATTATGCGGGAATGGCGAACTCAACAGACTGAACAGACAGAAGTTAAAAAAGCAGCAGAGACGGATCAGACTCAAACTGAAGGAACCGAGGAAACTGTGCAACAGGCTACGCGCCAAGTTTCGCTTGGTTCATCCTATTATACCATCGACAAATCAGTCGGACTTATTACCGTAACCGCTCCACGGCCCTTGCTGGAAAAGGTTCAGTATTATATAGATAATCTGAGAAAAGAACTCTACCGGCAGGTCGTGATCGAAGCAAAAATCATAGAAGTATTCCTCCAGGATAATTCAAAAATCGGTATCGACTGGAGCCTGGTGCTGAAGGATTTTGATCTTGATGGCCTGGTGGAATTCGGTACAGGCGGTCTCCTCGGACAGGTCTGGCCCTGGAGCGCCACTGAGAACCAGAAAGCAGGGGCCAATTATCCCGCTTCATATCCTGACAGCTTTGTCTACAAAGTTTCGATGTCAGCCGCACCCTTCACAGTCTTTCTCAATGCGCTGAATGAACAGGGTGATGCAACTGTCCTTGCCAATCCAAAGCTGACGGTGTTGAATGGTCAGCCGGCACTGCTCAGTGTCGGTAGAGATGTTGCCTATATCAAGGAAGTAAGCACTGATGTCAACAACGAAACCGGAACCGTTACCTATACAGCCGAAACCGACAGCGTAGTAGAAGGTATCGCCTTTGGCGTTATGGCCTCTATTCTTGATGAAGATTCTGTCGTTTTACATCTGACACCGATCACGACTGATATAGTCGATGGTGAAATTCAATACCGGGAATTTGCCGACGGGCTTGAAGTCGGTCTACCCCAGGTTCAGATTCGCGAAATGTCAACAATGGTTCAGGTAAACAACGGTGAAATGCTTATCATAGGCGGACTCATTGACTCCATTGAGGGAAAAACCGGTGAATTCGCCCCGGTCGTAGGCAATATACCTTTTATCCGGTATTTATTCGGTGTCGAGGAAAAACGCATGGAAAAACGGGAACTGGTTATTCTTCTAACACCAAAAATAATATAACGGGAATCCAAGATGTTATCTACATCAAGAAATAACAGGAGAAGAAGTATGAATTACTGTCGATATCTGCTTTACGGGCTCCTGGCCCTGCTGATTAGTGGCTGTGGACAAACCGTCAAAGAATCACTCAAGGTGCAGCCCACGCTAAAAAGTACAGCGGGTTCAGACAAGTCCATCGTTATCCTGCCTTTTGCCGATTATTCCTATGCTGATGACATTGAAACAGCGTATCGAAGGAATCTGTATATCACTGAAAACATTACTGACCAGATGGTAGGCAACAATTTTCATGTTTCTATCCAGGAAGATGTTTTCAGATTTCTTGCCTCGCAGGAGATTATCAACCTGACAGCCTATGAAGGCGGTAAATCATCATATATTGAAGATGAATTACGGGGTGAATGGTCTGCAGCAATGAAAGGACAACTGCAGCGCTATATCGACTTGAACAACAGCCAGTCAAATAACAAGGCCGTCATGGAGAGCCCGGGCACCCACGGGCTGACCCAGCAGGAAGTTGTCAAGATCGGACGTCATTTTAATGCCGATTATATTGTCCGTGGCCGAATTGTTGAATATAAGACCAGGCAGGATCCTTCCTGGAATCCGATGAAAAAAGGCTGGCTCACCTTCATAACCGGTTCAACGAGTAAACTGACTTTCGGTAATGCAAGCTCAGACAAGTATGATATGTACGGCAGTATGGTTACCGGTCTCTTCTGGGGCGGACTGCTGGGCAGCGGCCTTGATTGGCCGTGGGATCCTGCCAAGGCTGATCAGACAATCCTCGGTTTTTCAGGAGGACGTGATGCCAACACCATTTTCTGGGCCGGCACCGGTTCAGCACTGGGCAAACTCAGCCACCAAAGCGGCGATATTCCTGAAGCGGTCGTCCAACTCAGAATGTGGGTACAGGATGCCTATACAGGTGATGTCGTCTGGACCAACAGGGTTGATGTCAAGGTTTCACCGGAATCTGTTCTGGCGGATTCACAATATGACGCTCTTTTCGAGAGCGCTACTGAAAAAGCTATCGACACCCTGGTCAATAACTTTGTAACCAAAGCAATGTAATCATAAAACAAAATGCCAATTAAAAAGGCCTGTCTGAAGACAGGCCTTTTTTTATGAAATATTCTCTTATGAAAGTACAGTTATCTACTGCTCTTGTTCCGTATTTTTATGCTTCGCATTGTCATACAAAGCAATAAAATTTATCGGCTCCATCAGAAACGGCATAAAACCTCCATCGACTGAAACCTGACTGACTATCTGGCGCGTAAACGGAAACAGCATTAATGGACAATCGACAGCCGTCACTCTTTCAATATGCTCTTCGGGGATGTTTTTCAGCAGGAAAACAGCTGCGTGTTCAATTTCCACAATGAACATAACCTGATCATCAGCATTTTTATCCATTATCTTGGCAGTTATTGCCAGAGAGACTTCCCGGTGATCGTCATCAATTTTCTGACTCTTCAGTTCAAGATTAAAATCTACCTTCGGCTCCTGGTTTCGCGCCAGATAAATATTAGGTGCATTAGGGCTTTCGAAAGAAAGATCCTTGATATACATCTTCTGCATCCTGAAAACCGGCATTTCCTGTTGCGTATTCTGTTCAGTCATTTTTTTCCTTTCGTTACATGATTTAGTGGTAATAGCTTCGTCAAGAGAGAGCCACTGTAGGTTTATAAGCTTTATACATCAAATACGGTGCGCTCAATTTTAAATATGTTAAAGAAATCTCCCACATCGTTATGATGACAACACCGCCAAGCAAAACAATGAAAAATTATTATGGCATCATCAATTATCAGGCTTGTTCTTTTTTACCTTAAAACGGATTCAACGCAAGGATAAATCTTTTATGTCATTATCTTTCCATTCAGTGAAAGCGTTTGTTTTAAAAAAATTCCGGTGAATGAATCCTTTGCCATCGCTACCTTTTCAGGCGTTCCACTGGCAACAACCTGACCGCCGCCATCACCACCTTCAGGCCCGATATCAATTATATAATCAGCTGTTTTGATCACGTCCAGATTATGCTCAATTACAACCACTGTGTTTCCGCTGTCAACCAAGCGCCCCAATACATTGAGCAGATGCTGAATATCCGCCGGGTGCAGCCCGGTTGTCGGTTCATCAAGAATATAAAGGGTTCTGCCGGTGCTCTGGCGGCTCAGTTCCCTGGCCAGTTTAACCCGCTGGGCCTCTCCGCCTGAAAGAGTCACAGATGACTGCCCGAGAGTAATATACCCCAACCCAACATCGTTGACCGTCTGCAGCCTTCTTTTGATTGGGGGGATATTTTTAAAAAATTCCAGGGCTTCTTCAACCGTCATGGCAAGAATATCCGCTATATTCCTGCCCCTGTATCTAATTTCCAGAGTCTCTCGGTTATACCGCTTTCCTTTGCACTGTTCGCAGGTTACGTAAATGTCCGGCAAAAAGTGCATGGCAATGCGAATAACCCCGTCACCTTCACAGGTTTCGCACCGACCGCCTTTCAGATTAAAGCTGAACCTCCCAAGTTTATACCCTCTGGCCCTTGATTCCGGCAATCTGGCCAGAAGTTCCCTGATCGGGGTGAGCACCCCTGTATATGTTGCCGGATTTGACCGCGGGGTCCTGCCGATCGGGCTTTGATCTATATCAATCACCTTGTCTATATTCCCGATTCCGGTAATCGTTCGGTCAACCTTCCTGGTTTTCTTTTCCTGGAGAGCACTCCATGCCCTCTTGTACAGCGTTTCAAGAACAAGAGAACTTTTTCCGGAACCGGAAACTCCAGTCACACAGGTCAGTACCCCCAACGGAAAGCGGACCGTCAGATCCTTTAAATTATTCACCCTCGCTTCCTTGATGGTAATTCCGGTTGCAGCTGACTTGCGAACAGGTCTCCTCTTTTTTGGAACGGATATTTCCAGGCGGCCGGATAAATAACCCCCTGTCAAAGATTGTCTGCAGTCAAGAAGACCGGGTACACTCCCCGAATATATAATTGCCCCTCCGTGAACACCTGCTCCGGGTCCCATGTCAAGCACATGATCCGCTGAGGCAATGGTATCAGTATCATGCTCCACGACAATAACCGTATTGCCCAAATCACGGAGACTGAGCAAAGTTTTTATGAGTTTTGAATTATCCCTCTGGTGTAGTCCTATACTTGGTTCATCAAGAATGTATAAAACCCCGGCAAGCCGCGAACCGATCTGCGAGGCAAGCCTTATACGCTGGGCCTCCCCTCCGGAAAGCGTCCCTGCCTTTCTTTCCAGAGAGAGGTACCCGAGTCCGACATTCTGCAGAAAACCCAACCGGTCAAGAATCTCTTTCAAGATGGACTCGGCAATAATGCGCTGCCGTTCACTGAAAGAAAATTCAGCAATTTCATCGATAAAACGTGAAATGGAAAGCCTTGTCAGCTCGATGATCGACCATGGACCTATACGGACGGCAAGTGCTTCCGGCTTTAAACGTGCTCCATTACATGCCGGGCAGGGTTGTTCATTAATAAAGCGGCCCAGTTCTTCTCGAATCATCGGCGACGCAGTCTCATGGAATCTGCGCTCAAGCTGAGGAAGAACTCCCTCAAAGACCGTGTGGGAAATAAGCCTTCTCCGTCCCTTCTGGTAATAAAACTCTATTTCTTCATTACCCGATCCGTACAGTATGACATGGCGGATCTTCCGGGGAAGCCTATGAAAAGAAGTATCCAGATCAAACCGGTAATGGGAGGCCAGTGCGGTAAGCATCTGACCGCTGTAACTTGACATGGATCTTGAACCCCAGGCTACAATAGCACCTTCCCGCAGACTGAGCGATTCATCAGGTACGATACGTTCAGGATCAAAAAACTGGCGAACGCCAAGGCCACTGCACTCCGGACAGGCACCCTGCGGATTGTTGAAAGAAAAAAGCTGTGTCGAAAGCTCCGGGACAGATACTCCGCATTTATGACACGCTGCCGACTCGCTGAAAAGGAGCTCTTTATCTGATTCAGGAAAAAACGCCAGCATGTTGCCCTCACCTGCCTTAACCGCAACGGCGACAGATTCCTCCAGACGACGCCTGATTGCAGGTTTAAGGACAAGACGATCAACGACAACGTCAATGGTATGATGTTTGTTTTTATCAAGGGTAATGGTATCTGAAAGCTCGACAATTTTCCCGTCAACCCGAACCCGGACAAAGCCATCTTTGCGCAGACGATCAAAAAGTTTTTCATGCTGACCTTTACGGCGGGCAATCAGGGGGGCAAGCAGAAGAACCTTTTCTCCCTCCGGGCGGGCCAAAAGCGAATTCACCATATCCTCAGTGGACTGAGCACGTATTTCCAGGCCGCATTCAGGACAATGAGGTGTCCCTGTTCTGGCATAGAGCAAACGGAGATAATCATATATTTCCGTGACGGTTCCTACTGTTGAACGCGGATTTTTGCTTGTTGTCTTCTGTTCGATGGAGACGGCAGGAGAAAGTCCTTCCAGTGAATCAACCTCCGGCTTGTCCATCTGACCCAAAAACTGACGGGCATATGTTGAGAGAGATTCAACATACCGGCGCTGTCCCTCTGCATAAAGCGTGTCAAAGGCAAGAGTCGATTTGCCGGATCCTGACAACCCGGTAAAAACAATCAGTTTGTTCCTGGGCAGATCAACACTGATATTTTTCAGATTATGCATTCGCGCACCGCGAATAGATAAATACTTTGGCTCCATGCTCCGGTTCCGGGTTAAATTATAAAGCTCTGATGGTCTATACTGATGCACCGGTTCATAATAACGATAAGTCCATTTGCTTCAGCAAGCTGAGCAGCTTGCTCATTAATTATTCCCTGCTGCATCCAGATGACTTTTGCACCTATCGCTATCGCATCCCGCACAACAGGTTCCACCTGATCCGACCGCCTGAAGATGTTTACAATATCAACCTTATGAGCAATAGCAGTCAAATCCGGATAACACTGCTGTCCCAGTATTTCACTCTGACCTGGATTCACAGGTATAATACGGTAACCGGCCTGCTGCATGTAGCGTGCAACCTGATGACTTGGACGCGTTGGCTTTGGGGAAAGCCCGACAACCGCAATAATAGTATTTTCAGACAGAATTGACCGTATTATTTCTATCGGAACGAGTTGCATATAGTTCCTGCCCTGTGTAACAAAATCGTTTACCGCCCATATCCACTGTGGTAGTGTAACAGTTTATTTTATCCATGATCGGTAAAGAATCAACCGGGAAGAAAATTTTTCTGCCATGTATTTTCAAGATATTATTAAAGAACTCAACAATTACTGGGCTTCAGCGGGCTGCGTGGTCCTTCAGCCTTATGATATGGAAGTCGGAGCAGGCACATTTCATCCCGCCACCCTCCTTCGCGCTCTTGGTCCTGAACCATGGAAGGCCGCCTATGTTCAACCCTCCCGTCGCCCTACAGACGGACGATACGGAGAAAACCCCAATCGTTTACAACACTATTATCAATACCAGGTGGTCATCAAACCGTCCCCCAAGCAAATCCAGGAAATGTATCTAGAAAGCCTGAAGCGCTTTGGCTTGAATCTGCTGGAACATGATATCCGCTTTGTAGAAGACGATTGGGAGTCGCCAACACTCGGTGCATGGGGGTTAGGCTGGGAAGTATGGCTCGACGGAATGGAAATTACCCAGTTTACCTATTTCCAGCAGGCAGGCTCCATTGACTTGAAACCGATAACAGTTGAAATAACCTATGGTCTTGAACGCATAGCCATGTACCTGCAAAAGGTTGACTCTGTCTATGATATCGAATGGAACAACGAACTGACCTATGGCCAGATTTTCCACCAGGCTGAAAAAGAATTTTCCGCGTTTAACTTTGAAGAGGCAAACGTCAACGACCTGGTTACGGCTTTTGACAACTATGAACGTGATGCTCTGCAACTGATTGAAAAGAAATTAATCCTGCCTGGTTACGATTACTGCCTCAAGTGTTCCCATACCTTTAATCTGCTCGATGCCCGGAAAGCAATAAGTGTTGCCGAAAGAACAAGGTATATTGGTCGAATCCGCAATATTGCCAGGAAAGTCGCCCAAAAGTTCCTGGAACAGCGAGAAGAAATGGGATACCCCCTCTTGCGGCAGAAAAGAGAAAAAACAATTGATGCGGAAGTCGAAGTATGAAAAGCAAAGGTGGCAAAAAATTGTATGGCGGAAGTGCATGGGAATCGAACCCACCCGCCAGGCTGTTCACCCGGCACACCGGATTTGAAGTCCGGGAGGGCCACCAGCGCCCTATCCACTTCCACGTATTTTTTAAGTCTAATAATTGTTGACCTGAAAAACAACTTTTTATTATGTTCTAGAGTAACAATAAAGGATATATTAAAAAAGAAACTCTTTTAGTTTAGGAGAGGACGCTTACGTCCCACCATTCACATGCAGTGTACTCAACTCATACGCCTCATCAAGGACTGGTATCTTAACGTCAAAGAAGAAACCATGGCTCCTGCCCGAATGATGCAATTCACAGACAAGCACATCAAAAACTGTGAAATATGCCTTCAGGATGCAGGTCTCATGGAAGAGGTCGAAAAAATCCGGGAATTTGTTCTGCCCGAAGCAAAAATTCCCAAGTCTGAACGTGATGATGAGGATGAACCAACTCCTGAAATCTCGCCGGATGAAGAGAACGGGGATGACAATGATGACGAATTTAACGATGATGATGACGACGATTCGGATATAGATGACGAAGATTAATCCCCGTCAGACCAGATCACCCCGGTTCACCAACCGTTGATTCAAACAGTTAGTTTTTAATACAATTTCATGCCGCTGTCCGGTGCCTCCTCCCAGCTGTCGGCCCTGATTATCCTGACAGCTGTTTTCTATCTTAATTTTTTTTCCCGTATTATCTTTTCTCCCCTCCTGCCTTCTATTGAACAAAATCTGTCGATTTCCCACGGCACGGCCGGTTCTTTTTTTCTTATTCTCAGCTGCGGCTATTTCACTTCCCTGGTTGGATCCGGTTATATATCATCGAACCTGAGCCACAAAAAAACAATCATATTCTCAATGTTTGCTATAAGCGCGTCCTTGTTTCTCATCGCATCCGTAACAACGCTTATATATCTGCAGAGCGCTTTTTTTATCCTGGGGATGGCAGCCGGAATTTATCTTCCTTCAGGGATTTCGACTATTTCGGCACTCTTTTCACAGAATCAGTGGGGAAGGGCATTTGCGGTCCATGAACTTGCACCGAACCTGGCCTTTCTTACAGCACCGTTATTTTCATCGCTTTTTGTATCTCATCTGCACTGGCAGCAAATTATTATTATTCTCGCCATTGCATCATTTTTGTCCGCCCTTTTCTACATACGGTTTGGCCGGGGAGAAAACCTCTTCGGCGAACCTCCCAGTCTAGCCAACAGCCGCGCTATACTCTTCCAGAAAAATTTCATCCTGCTGACATTACTCTTTTCAATGGGAATTACAGGGACAATTGGCGTATTTAATGTGTTGCCGTTGTTTCTGGTGACTAGCCACTTCATAACCCTCCAGGATGCCAACCTGATGGTGGGACTTTCAAGAATTGCAACACTGTTCAGTGCCCTGGCCGGTGGCTGGCTGGCCGATCGCTTCGGCAATCGAAGAACCATCTGCGGCGTCCTGCTGACGACTGGTATATCGACAGTATGTATCGGCTTAACTCATGGTATTTCCATGATTATATGGATTTATCTCCAGCCGGTACTGGCGGTCTGCTTTTTTCCTGCCGGTTTTGCCCTCCTGTCACGACTTGGGACACCTGAAACAAGAAACATTGTCATTTCGCTCGCTGTCCCGCTGGCATTTGTCCTCGGGGGCGGACTTTTACCGGCGCTTGTCGCCGGAATGGCTGATGCGGGTTTTTTTCATACCGGATTGATATTAATGGGAATTTTTATAAGTTCCGGCTCTGTTTTCATCTTTTTTCTGCAGTATAAAGGAGTAAATGAGAATACGGCTTGTGAATGACAACGGTAACTCACTGATTGTTCTTGCATAATGTTACCATTATATTAAACTCCACAATTGATATTACTTATCAAGACCAAAAAATTCTTATCCTCTGACATGTACGAGACCCCTGAGAAAAATCTGTTCGAACGCTTTCTTCACTCCCAATCTTCGGGTTCAATTGTGCTGCTGCTGGCAACAGTTACGGCTGTCATTTGGGCGAACTCACCCTGGGCAAACGTCTATCACGCCTTAAGTCATTTGGACATCGGCACACATTTTGCCGGCAAGCAATACCATCTCACCCTTGATCACTGGGTCAAGGACGGACTCATGGCTATCTTCTTCTTCGTCGTAGGCCTTGAAATCAAACGGGAAATTTTGGTCGGAGAACTCTCCTCCATTAAAAATGCTCTCCTTCCCATCATGGCGGCTATAGGCGGTGCCGTCATTCCGGCACTCCTTTATTTTGTTTTTAATACCACGGGACCGGAAGCCAGAGGTTGGGGGGTACCTATGGCGACCGATATCGCTTTTGCCTTGGGACTTCTGGCGCTTTTTGGCAAACGGGTGCCGATAGGGCTTAAAGTTTTTCTAACCGCCCTGGCTATTGTTGACGATCTTTTGGCAGTGCTCGTCATTGCTATTTTCTACACCGAACAGATCAGCATCATGGCCCTTATTAGCGCAGCAGTTCTTCTGTTACTGCTGGCAATAATTATCCGCTCGGACCTTCGCCGACCCGGCATAAACCTGTTTCTTATCCTCGGTGTCTGGGTCTGCGTGTTTTTATCGGGAATTCATGCCACAATCGCCGGAATCCTCGTTGCACTGACCGTACCTGTCCGTGCAACTATTGAATCTGAAAAATTTTTCGATATTATTGACAGCAAAATAAAATATCTCAAATCCTCCAGCATTTCATGCGACAGCATAATTGCCGACAAAAAACAGCGCAATGCCATAGAACAGATCTACCTGGCTGCGGGAGAGATGATGCCTGCCGGAATAGCCCTGGAAGAACACCTGCACAATATCCAGGCATTTATCATTCTGCCGCTTTTTGCCCTTTTTGCAGCTGGTGTAACCGTCAACCAGGCGACCATTTCTGCTTTTCCAGGCAGTGTCTCAATCGGCATAATCGGCGGCCTGGTTATTGGCAAGCAGTTCGGCATCTGCCTTTTCAGCTACCTGACCGTAAAAAGCGGAAAAGCTGCGTTACCCCCAGGCGTTAACTGGGGTCAGCTCTGGGGAGTATCCTGTCTGGGGGGGATAGGTTTTACCATGTCAATATTTATCAGTGAACTGGCATTTACCGATGCTGCCATTGTCGATGACGCCAAAATTGGCATTTTTATTGCCTCCATCCTGTCGGCAATCTTCGGCTCACTCATTCTTAATAAAACATTGCCGGAAAACATTTGAGCAAGAAACAAGCAACAGACATACCCTTTTGGCAACGAAACCTGAAAAAGACATGGGTCCGTATCTGTTGCTTTGCAGTTCTTCTCCTGGCTGTCATTCTCATTGTTCTGCCCCATGCCGTTCGGATCGGACTTGAACGGTGGCTGCTCGATAACGGCGCCGACCAGGCTTCTATCAGTAAAATTGAGATAAACCTCTTTACCGGTGAATCCTCACTGCAGGGTGTTGATGTCGTTCTGGGCGGCAAAACTGTTCTGGCCAACTCAAATATATACCTCAACCTCGGCCTGAGATCTCTGTTCACTCATGAAGCCCTGGTGCAGCGTGCAATTCTGCACAATGTCATAATTGACATTGAACAATATGAAGACGGCCGCTGGCGTTTTGGATCAATTTACACTAAGGGAAAAACTGAAGCAAAAGAACCGGCAGCTGAAACCGATCAATCATGGTTTTTTGCATCCAATCAATTGGAATTGATTGACAGCACAATCCATTACACCCAACCGCGCCTGGAGGCTTCACTTTTTGTTGAGAAAGCCCTACTCGTAAAATTTTCGACCGGACCCACTGAAAAGTCAGGATCGCTCACCTTTAAGGGACAGTTGAACGACGCTCCTCTTGCTCTTCAACTCGATACCCTGCGCATTGCCCCTGAATTGAAAATAAGCGGTACTGTCAAAACATCCGATTTACTGCTTGATAATCTTGCAGGCCTGGTTGAGAAGAGTTTCAAGCCATTTTCAGGCAGGATCGGATCCGCAGGTACATTTAATTTTCATCTCACACGAGACCATAAAATTGTAGCTGACTATGACGGAAACATTGATCTGGAAGGAGCAGATATTGCCGGTCAGGGTTATGCCGTAAAAGGAAAACATGTCGACTGGAATGGACAGGTTATCTACCGGCAGGAGAAAAGCCGCACCATGGCCCTTGATCTTGACGGATCAGTAAAAGGTGTCGAGCTTATGCTCAACCTGCCGGATCGGAAAATCGACCTGCAGCAAGACTTACTGGAGGTGCAAAGTAAAACATCTATCGCTGTCGACCAGGAAGTATCGGTTAACAGTGAGGGTAAAATTACCCTCGGTGACACAGATTTTACCATGCCGCCTTACCAGGTTCAGAATAAAAACCTTTCATGGCAGGGCTCTGCCTTCTTCACTTCTGCCGGTCAGAATGTCCGGATCAACGGAGCCCTTGCGCTGAAAAACCCTTTGTATTTACAAACGGAGGAAAACACCTCACTCAGTGCCGGGAGCGACACCATGAGCTGGCAGGGTCTGGTTGAATATGTCGGCGAGCGGAAACAAAAACCTCAAAACATCCTCAATCTTAAAGGAGAACTCGACGGCACAAGCATTTATGCAACCCTGCCCGGTCCTGACCTGCACTTTTCTCAGGATAGCCTTACCCTGACAGGCGGCACTACTCTCCCCCTTAATGATGCCCGGATGCTGCAAGGCGATGCAGAACTGCAGACACATGGACTGCTGCTCACCAAAAACAGTACCGGAGAAAAGCTCTTTTCTATTGAAGAACTCTTTGTTGACGGCCTGCAGGCCCCAGCCGGATTGTCCCTGACTGTTGACAAAGTCAGGGCTGAGCAACTTGAATTCCTAAAGGCTGCCGCTCCTGCTTTACAGTTAACCATACCTGAAATCACCTTAAATAATTTCAGTACTGAGACCATGGAGTCATTTTCTCTGCAGGAACTGTCAGCCCATGCACTTCTGGCTGAAAAAATCGGGACAGACAAACATATTTTCTCTATAGAAGGTATCAGGATAAGCGATATTGAAACCGATAAAACCCTCAACCTGACTGCAGAAGAGCTATCCGTTAATAATGCACAGGTATTTGAACAGAAAATTGAGGACAATGAAAACAATTTCCTCCAGTTTGCTGAGCTGACTGTTGACAAGCCGAAATGGAGCAACAACAAAAACCTGCAGATCACAAACATCAACCTGAATGACCTGGACGTTAACATTTTGAAAGACGAGAATGGCCTGCTGCTCATCAGTAAATCATTACAGGAACTGGGAGTTAGCGCTGCAGAAGATGCGCCCATGGAAACCGCGGCCGAACCTGCTGAGGATAAAAGCGCTTCACCATTTACCTACCAGATAGCCGAGATTACAGTGACCGGAAAAAGCGGTCTCCGTTTTGAAGACCATGCCTTAAAACTCCCTTTTATTGCGGATCTATCATTTGATACTCTTCGGATAACCGACCTTGACTCCGCTGAACCCGAGAAAGCAGCTTCTTTTGAGCTGAACGGACATTTAGACAAATATGCCCCCCTGGCCGTCCATGGTGCATTCAAACCCGTTCCTGGCAACCTTTCTCTTCACCAGACGGCAAGTTTGAAAAATTATCCGATGATCCGCCTGGCTCCCTACAGCATTCAGTACCTCGGGATTACACCGACCCAGGGAACTCTCAATGTCGAGAGTGAGTTATCCCTCGAAAATGGCCATCTCAACCTTGAAAAAACCTGGCTCCTGAAAAAGCTTGAAATAAAAACCGTGGATAATGAACTTGCCGGTAAATTTAACGGTCAGCTCCCAATGCCCCTGGACTCCGCTCTCTCTATACTCAAAGATAAAAATGAAAATATTGAACTCGCAATTCCTATAAGCGGACCTGTCGATCACCTTGATTTCGGAATCTCAGGCCTCTTTATCACACCCCTGAGCAAAGCCATTGTCAGTGCCTCCTCCTCCTACCTGATTTATGCCCTGGGGCCCTACGCTGCCGCTGCCTATGTGGGACTGAAGCTTGGTGAAAAGCTGATGGAAACAAAACTCCCTGCCGTTGAATTTGAACCCGGAGAAAAAATCTTAACCGATGAGCATAAAAAATACCTGGAACGAATTGCCGAGATCCTCAACAATCGCCCAAAGATAGACCTCCAGCTTTGTCCGCATGTTCTGCCTGCTGAACACTTATTTCCATCAAAACAGCACGCAAAAAAGGAACAGTCTGCTGAACCCTTGCCAATTGAAGGGCAGGAAGAGAAGAAAGAGCAACCTGTTGAACTTAGCGAAAACGACAAAAAAGCCTTATTACAGCTTGGAAATGCAAGAGCGCTTGCAATCAAGGATTATCTTGTCCTGGTCCATGATATAGATCCCGGCAGATTACTCGTCTGTCTGCCGCAACCTGATGAAAACAAAGATGCTGTACCTCGTGTTGACCTGAAGATATAATAATTGAAATTTGTCCTCTTGCGTAAACGTCAAACACTGTTTTGCAATGCTTTCATTCTTTCCATGATCCTCTGCCTGCTGAAGAAAAAGACAAGAAATATAATACCTGAAAGCCCTGACACCGAAAGACACAACACCATGGCTCCCCAACCGAAATTCTCGTAAATTAACCCTGGAAAATAGGTCCCCATTACCCCGCCCCCATAATAACTGGAGACATAGATACCGCTTGCCAGGCTGCTATTCTGCCCTGCCTGTCTGTTCACCACTGCGGCAGCGACACTGTGGACGAGAAACATTGCACCGCAGAAAGGAAACAGCAGTACAAAAAGAATGCCTGTTTTCGGTAAAAGCATTGCAATTAAAACCACAACAAAAAAAGTGTAGCAGTATATCATGACCCGGGATTCTGAGCCCGTCCGGCGGATTATGGTTCCGGCGGCCATAGATGTCACAATTCCGCTTAGGTATCCGCAATACATTATCCCGGTAAGCAGCCCTGACCTGTTACCTGAAAGCTCAACTGTCCTGAAAGGCAGATAATTAAGAGCACCGCAGAAAACAAAAAATAAACAGAAAATTGCCAGGTAAACAGGCAGGCATGACTTTACTTTATGAAATGCTTTGATATTCGGAACAGCGGAAAGACGCTTTGCTCTCCGATGATCGATTTTGTCGACAGGATGTACCAAAAAAAAACAGGAAAAAAGAAGTGCGCCAAGAATAAAATAAAATACCCGCCAGTCAATAACCACTGAGCTGACTCCGGCTAGAAGGCGGCCCAGAAAACCGCCTGAAATTGTAGCGGTAACATAAAGAGACATGGATTGTTGCAGATTTCCCCTCGTACCGGAGTATGCAAGAAAGGCCATGACAGACGTCAGGGATGCAGGAATGATCAATCCCTGAATGAATCGTACCGCCAGAAGCTGGGGAAAGTTTTGCGCAAGTCCGGTCATGCATGTCAAAAGGGCAAGCAATAATAATGAGCAGCGTAAAACCTGAACAGGCTGAACGAAACTGAGCAGGTATCCATAAGAAAGAGGAGCAATTGCAAGGGGCAGCATGGTGACGGTCATCAACAAGCCTGCAGAGGCCTCACTCAATCCGTACAGGTGGGCAAATATCGGCAGCAGGGGTTGAGGTGCGTAGAGAACGAAAACACTCAGGGCTGCGGCGGTTAATATCCAGAAGTGTTTGAAAAACACTTTATCAGTCAGTAAAGACGTCACATCAGTAGGTGTTGAGATGGACAAAATCTTCAACAGCCCTTCTCTGCGGTGGCCCAGGATTATGATCAGGATATCCCAGGGGGATGAGGGTTACGGCCTCAACCTCCTCTGGCAGACACAGAATTGATCCGGCCTGATCATGATCAAAAGCACCGACAACGACAGTACCAAGATTATGTGACGCAGCAGCAAGAAGGATGTTCTGGGTTGCGAGGCCCAGGTCGTAGAGCATCCAGTCGCCGAATCTGGTGACCGGCGTTCCCCTGTAATAACCTGATTTTTTCACCTGACCGCATACCGCCAGCACTATCGGCGCAGACACCATGGCTATTGATGCCGGATTCTTCGGCGAGAGAACTCCCTGAAGCTTCTCTTTTACATCCTGATCACTGATAACTACAATTTCCCAGCACTGTGTATTGGCCCATGACGGTGACCATCGGGCTGCCTGCAGGATATCTGCCAGTGCTTCATCCGGTACAGGGTTCTGCGAATAGCGGCGGATACTTCGGCGGGCGGTAATGGCTTCCACGATTTCATTCATGTCTCTTTTTTTCCTTGTGCAGAACAGTTGCCCGAATTACCAGACACCTTCGATACCTTCGCCGCACTTCGTGCAAGTTCCGTTCTTCATGCTGACACTTCTTATACTGAACCCATAACGGGAGATAATCTCTGTCTTACAGGAAGGACAATAGGTGTTTTCCCCTCCCGAGCCAGGGATATTTCCTTCGTAAACATATTTCAGTCCTTCATCCAGGCCAATATCTCTTGCTTTTTGCAATGTTTCAACCGGAGTTGCTTTTCGATCGGTTAATTTATAGGTAGGATAAAATGCGGTCACATGCCAGGGTATGCCCAAATCAATACTTTTTATGTAACGGGCAATATTACGCAGTTCTTCTGTTGAATCGTTCAGTCCGGGTATGAGCAGCGTCGTCACCTCCACCCAGACCCCAAGTTCATGCATGAGGGCAACATTATCAAGGACAGGCTGCAGGCGCGCCTTGCATATTTTTTTATAGAAATCATCGGTAAAAGCTTTAACATCGATATTTATCCCGTCGAGCAAAGGAGCAAGGTCCCGGGTAACCTCCGGTGCCATATATCCATTGCTGACAAACACGTTTTTTATTCCCCGCTCATGTGCCAGCACCGAACAGTCCCTGGCAAATTCATAGAAAATAGTCGGTTCCACATACGTATAACTGATACTTTGACAACCTGATTTTTGCGCGTGCTCGACAACTTCTTCAGGGGTACGTAAAGAACCTGATATCTGACCTTCAAACAGGTGTGGATATTGGGAAATGTTATAGTTCTGACAATGCAGACAGCGAAAATTGCAGCCAACTGTTGCAATAGAATACGATCTGCTGCCGGGCAGAAAATGAAAAAGTGGTTTTTTTTCAATCGGATCGACATTTTCCGCAACCAGTCTTCCATACACAAGGCTATACAGTTTCCCTTCCCTGTTTTCGCGCACCCCGCAAATACCACGTTTACCCGGCTTGATTATACAGCTATGATTACATAAATGACAGGTTGCCTTGTTCTCTTCGCCGGATTGGTAAAACATTGCTTCTTTCATGTACCATCTCCAAAATAAACTATAATTTCGGGCTACGAGCTGATAACAGTTCTAAACAGTCAACTTACAGGTATTCACAACAGCGAAATGCCTGAAACAACTCGATACGGTTTCCCTGCCTGAAAAAGCCAGGAATAGCTTTTTGTATCATAATGACCGGCTCCCATCAAGCAAGGTTGTTTTGGCCCGGCTTGTAAAATATTTCAAAAAATGATTTATTTCTGTAACCGATCACTGCAAAGGGCTGTAGAATACCTTTTGTTTCTATTCTACTCTATCAATGCCAGAGGAAAAAGTGTCCACACCGAAAAAAGACCTCCTTTTTTTTGTCTGCAGCCAGTGCGGCTACCAGAGCCGTAAATGGCTGGGAAAATGCCCTGACTGCGGTGAATGGGATTCCCTGATAGAAGAAAAGCGTACCCCTCAAGTCCGTTCGCCGCAGCCTGTCGCTCAAGCCCTTTCTCTTACCGATTATTCCCAGGCTGACAACATCAGACTGATAACCGGCATCACTGAACTGGACCGCGTTCTGGGCGGTGGAATCGTACCGGGATCCATGATACTGGTTGGCGGTGATCCCGGCATCGGAAAATCAACTCTCATCCTGCAGCTCCTGGCAGCCATTGCGTCAAAAGAAAAAAAGGTTCTGTATGTCACTGGGGAAGAATCTGCACAGCAGATTCGTATGCGGGCCGACAGGCTGGGGATAAAGGAAGGCAGTATATACCTGGCCACAGAGAACTGTGCCGAGTCCATCATAGCGGTGACGAGTGAACTCTCCCCTGCTCTCCTGGCCGTTGATTCCATCCAGACCATGTACAGCGAGGAGGTTGGATCAGCACCCGGAAGTATCACCCAGGTCCGTGAATCCACGGCAAAACTTCTTGCTCTGGCGAAAGGTATCGGCCTGCCGGTCATTGTTATCGGCCATGTGACAAAGGACGGCGCTATCGCCGGTCCCAGGGTGCTTGAGCATATGGTGGATACGGTGCTCTATTTTGAAGGCGACCGCGGCCAGGTATACAGAATATTACGCACCGTCAAAAATCGTTTCGGCTCAACAAATGAAATCGGTGTCTTTGAAATGAAGGAAAACGGATTGTCAGAAGTGGATAACCCGTCAGCCCTCTTTCTTGCAGAGCGGCCGGTGAACGTACCCGGATCGGTTGTCCTCCCGAGTGTTGAGGGAACCCGGCCTATCCTGGTCGAAGTCCAGGCACTGGTAAGTCCGACCAGCCTGGGAACTGCCCGGCGGACAGCCATCGGAGCCGATCCGCAGCGTCTTGCTCTGCTGACAGCAGTTCTTGAGAAAAAAATAGGCGCGACACTCTATGATCACGATATCTTTCTCAACATTGCCGGCGGCATCCGCATTGACGAACCCGCCCTTGATCTTGGCATCATAGTTGCCCTTCTTTCAAGTCTCTACGAGAAGAAAGTCGATCAGTCGACAGTCGTTTGCGGAGAAGTCGGACTGGCAGGGGAAATAAGGGCTGTCGGCCAGATGGAAATGCGGCTTCGTGAATCTGACCGGCTGGGATTTAACAGGTTTCTCATGCCTGCTTCAAACACCAAATTACTTGATCATTCCGATAATTCTTCCGTACAAATTATCGGTGTGAAAACAGTTCAGGATGTAGTGGAGCATTTATTTCAACCATAACTTGCCTTACACCGTAAAAACCCTTACAATCGTAAATAATAATTCCTATTCATAACATGTAGTAAATTCATAGGAGGGTTTTTATGGATTTCAAGTTTCATCTCGAAAAATCATGGAATACATTTACTGCATTTCTGCCGTCCCTGCTGATCAGCACTCTGGCCCTGGTTGGAATTTCAATCGTTACGCTGGGAATACTGACTCCTGTCTGCACGGCGGGTTACATGCAGTCCCTTCTGCAGGCAATCCGTGACAACAGAAAACCGGAAGTAGGCGATCTCTTCTCCCAGATGAGGCTTTTTCTACCGCTGCTGGCTCTTGCAGTCCTGGTTTTTCTGATTTTAATGGTCGGCTTTGCCATGCTGGTGCTGCCGGGGATAATAGCAGCCATCGCCCTGACCTTTTTCTGTATTTACGTGCTGCCCCTGATGACTGACCGGAATATGGGCTTAATCGATGCTGTGAAAGAAAGCAGCCGCATGGCTTTAAAGGAACCGATTCTCGAGCACGCGGTGGTGATCGCCCTCTATTTGGGAATAACCGCTCTGGGACAGTCTGTGATTATTGGCATCCTCTTTACCCAGCCGTTTGCAACGCTTTTCATCCTTTCTGCATTCCTGGAAAGGAGTAATCAGGAACTCCCTGAGCAGGAAAAAAGCAAAGTGACTGGCACCCCGCCGCCGGAACCGGAGACTGTGACCGAGACAACAGCTACGGCTGAAAAATAACCGTGATTGAATGCGTTTTCCTGAAAACTCGCTGGCAGACATGCTCGTCATGGTGGTAACAATTTCCGGTTGGCATGCGTTCAAGACATCTCTGCGCAAAAAATCACCCCTGCCCGGGATTAATTCAGGAGAAAGTAATCAACAGTGGTTACCACCCTGACGATTTTACGATAAGGGGTATTCCGGTCCCTGTCGGTTATGGTGAAAAGTCCCTGCCTGGCATTTCTGATTGATCCGACCCGGCTCTCGGAGTCACGGGCAAACTGTTCGGCAGCCAGGCGGGCATTTTTTGTCGCCTTTTCAATCATTGCCGGCTTTATACTATTCAGGCCTATATAAAGGTATTCAGGTTGATTCTGATAATCGTCACTGGCCAGGACAATACCCTGTTTGACCAGTTCGGATGAGCGTCCCATGATGGAGCGGACGAGGGCAAGATCTGTCGAACGTACTGTAAGGGTTGTCTGGGTCAGGTACCTGTACTCCCTTTTTCTGTTCCCTGAATCGAATTTTCGGGCCTCAAAGTCAGTAACAACAGGGGATTGGTTGAAATCTCTCCTTGGGTGATACCACTTTCCGTCAGAAATAACTGAATAGCCTGCTGTTTGCTGTTGATTCTTTCATGCAGTTCTGCCAAATCATTTCCGGTCTCGGTAAAGCTGACGGGCCAGATGACCAGATCAGCATCAACCTCTCTTTCTGCCAGTCCTTTTACTGTTACATAGCGGTCGGCGGCCTTGATGGAATAAACTGCCCTGCTCAGCAGCCAGCCCGAGATGATAAGCCCCAGACAGAGAAAAAGGCCCAGAAAAAACAAACCGCCCGAAGTCTTTTCTTTCTGCATAATTCTCTCCCCCTGTTGTATTATGCCCTGATCATTTCTTCTGCGAGCAGGCGATCGGCAAAGTCAAGAATAAACTGCCTTTGTGCCGGCGTTGCCCAGGCGATGCATGAGCAGTGCATATTATCAGCACTGCGGACCAGAAATTCAAAACGAAGTGTTTTTTCCTCCAGCACGACTGAAAAATAAAAGGGAACGCACTGTTCGTGGCCCCTCTGCTCCGGCCCAAGCAGGTCACCCGGCACCTCCAGCCAGTATACTCCCTCAATGGTTCCCTGCTTCAGGGTCCGCTTGAGATAACTTTCTATGTTATCCCGCTCCAAAAAAGAAATTTCGTCAATATAATACTGACGCATTACTCTACTCCTTTTTACAAATAATCAGCAGCAAGTGATGACAGCCGGCTGCGTTCACTGCGGGTCAGGGTCACGTGTCCGCACCCCTCCCGACCTTTCAACCTTTCAACCGTATAGGTCAATCCATTGCTGCTTGAATCCAGATAGGGATTGTCAATCTGCTCGGGATCGCCTGTCAAGACCATTTTGGTCCCTTCACCCACCCTGCTGATAATGGTTTTGACCTCATGCGGAGTCAGATTCTGCGCTTCGTCAACGACTACAAACTGTTTGGAAATAGAGCGTCCGCGGATATAGGTAAGTGCTTCAAGCTCCACATCATCTTCTTTTATCAGCCTGTCGACCATCTGCTGGGTGGTTTCCCCCTCATTATGACCGTTATGCTGCAGACTCATCAGGTATGAGAGGTTGTCAAAAATCGGCTGCATCCAGAGTTTCATCTTTTCGTCTTTTGAACCCGGCAGATATCCTATATCACGTCCAAGGGGAATAACCGGTCGTGAAACAAGAAGCTTTTCGTATCTCCCTTCTTTCAGGGTCGTTGACAGCCCGGCAGCCAAGGCTAGAAGAGTCTTACCGGTCCCCGCCTGTCCGATAAGGGTAACGAGGTCCACATCCGGGTCAAGCAGCAGTTCAAGCGCCATGCGCTGCTCCTTGCTGTGCGGTTTTATCCTCCAGGCCGTTTCAAAATTTGCCGACAGGTGTTTCAGGTGGTTGAGGTCTTGTACCCTGCCGATACCCGTATGTTTTGGATTTAATTCATCGACGAGCAGCACAAATTCATTCGGGACGAATTCTGCGTCATCAAATTGAAATGTCTCGTTCTGATAAAATGCATTAATTGTTGCAGCCGGGACATTTATCTCACGCCATCCTGTATACAGGGTGTCAAAATCCGCTTTCTCCTTTTCAAAATCCATGACTTCAATGCCAAGGGCATCAGCCTTGAGCCGGGCATTGATATCCTTGGAAACAAAAATCGCCCTTTCCCCCTGTTGCTTGAGGTTATAGGCGGTAGCAATGATAAGGTTATCCGGGATGCTCAGGTCAATGGAGCATTTCGGGATCTCCTCCCGACCGACGGTTATTTTCAATACCCCGCCGTTTTCCATGATGACTCCTTCACCGAGGTTGCCGAGGGTCCGCAAGCTGTCGAGAGTCCGAATGACATGCCTGGCATTACGGCCAAGTTCGTCATTATTTTTCTTGAACTTATCCAGCTCCTCAATAACGGTCATCGGCAGGACAACAACATTATCTGCAAACGATGATATTGATTCACTGTTGTGCAGCAACACATTGGTATCAAGTACAAAATATTTTATTTTCTCTTGAGTCTCCATCATTTCCTTTTATATATCCAGAAAGCTGACATCTGTATTTAACACCTCACATCCATTTTCACGGACCACAACCATGTTTTCCAGCCTGATTCCCCCCCAGTCAGGAAGATAAATACCCGGTTCAACCGTGACAATCATCCCTGTTCGCAACTTTTTGCGGCTTGTTGAGCCGAGTCTTGGTTCCTCGTGCACCTCAAGGCCCACTCCGTGACCAAGTGCATGGCCGAAAAAACCTCCGTATCCGGCATCACGAATTACCCGGCGGGCTGCTCTGTCAACCTCCCGGCAGGTAATTCCGTCACGGATGACTTTGATGGCCTCCTGCTGAGCCCGACGGACGATCCTCAGCCGGTCAGCAAAAATTTTATCAGGTTTGCCGACAACAAAAGTTCGGGTCATGTCCGAACAATAACCGTCCAGGACAAGCCCCATATCAATAAGCACTGTTTCACCGGGTTTGAGAAGTTTTTCCGAGGGTACTGCATGGGGTTTTGCCGCATTCTCCCCAAAGGCTGCAATTGTTTCAAAGCTGGGAGAATCCGCACCTCTTTCCATCATTTCCCTTTCGACAGCCAGGGCAATCTCACGCTCCGACATGCCAGGCTGTATCTGCGTAAATATTTTCTGAAACACCTCTTCATTGAGCCTGACCGAGGTCCTTATTTTTTCAATCTCCTCCTCTGTCTTGATAACCCGCAAAGCTTCCACCAAACCATCCAGGGAAACCATTTTGACACGAAGTTTGCGCGCCATCTTGTCGAGCCGGTTAAATGTGGAATACAGGATATAATCACTCTCAAAACCAAGGCTCTTGATGCCCAGTTTCTGCAGAAGCTTCTGCAGGCTGGCAACAAGGCCTTTGCTGTACAGCTGAACAGTAAAGCCGGCAGCTTCTTCTTCAGCCTGCAGAAAAAATCTCGAATCGGTAAGAAGGTAGGGAGTTCCCCTGGACGGAACGAGCAGGACCCCTGAACTTTCCCTGATAGAGTGATCAGCAGGGGAATAGCCGCTCAGATATCTCCGGTTTCCTGGATGGGTCACCAGAAGCGCAGAAACTTTTTTTCTCTTCAGCTTCTTTTGCAGCTGAAAAATGCGTTCCGGATGATTCAAGTCTGCCACTTTTATACTCCGAGCCTCTGCTTGAGGTTTATTTTATGCTGTTCCAGGGCCTCACTATACCTGCTGTTCAATTCCACTTCTATCTTGCCCCATTCCTCCCGGAACATGGGCAGAAGAGTGGGATCCATCTTGAAATCTTGCCCGCCCTGTCCGCCCTGCTTGGCCAGAACCTGTTGATACTGCAACTTTACCTGCTCCTCAAGCTGGCCGCGGAGTTCATCACGGTGCTGCAAGTATCCGCTTATTATTTGCAGCAATTCCCGACAGATTGTCGCTATATCGCCGGCACCGGCTGCCAGTTCGATTATTCCCTGGGCTGCTTTTTCTGTTCTCTGCTGCTGGATGTCATCCCGGGGAAGAAAAATATTGCGGAGCAGACTTTCTGCCATTCCGGTCCTAACTGCTGACCGCGTTTCCTCCTTCATACTGTCCAGAGTATCCATAAGGGTTGCCAAGGTGCCATCGAGATATTCGGCCGTCAGCTGCATCCCTTTTTTTTTCGATTCATCACGCTGCAGGTCTTCACTTGAAGCCTTGCCAATCCTGGCCGCACGTTCCATAACCAGGTCCATTGTGCTTTTAATTTCCGCCATCACATACTCCTGAGATAAGAGGTTTCATCGAACAAAGAACTATACGCAAAATCTTCTCTATCGACAAGAAAAGAGATAATTATTGTTCTACTCAGCCCGCACAAGACGGGCGCCGAAAAAACCGTCCATGCCGTCGGCAGGTGTGGGAGCAAAAAAACCCGATGGAGTAACCAATGCGGCTGCACTTTCCGGCAGGTTATGACTACAGTCTGAAACAGTAAAATCACCATGCTTGCGAAGAAAAAAATCAACCACTCCGGCGTTTTCCTCCGGTTCAATGCTGCAGGTTGCATAGACCAGTATCCCTTCCGGTTCGACTAGCGAAGCGCCTTGTTCCAGAAGTTCTAACTGCTGCTGTTGGTAGGACAGCAGATCCTCCTGCCGGCGGTTCCAGCGAATATCCGGATGCCGCCTGATAACCCCTGTACCGGAACATGGCGCATCAATCAACACCCCCTTGAACAGACCGGGAGCGCTCTCGATAAACGCATCAAGACGACCATGATGCAGGTAAATTCTGTCCAGCTTTAGCCGCCGGCTATTTTCCTCCAGCAGTGTAACCCTCTGACTGCTGGGCTCCACAGCGAAAAGTTTTGCCTGATGGGAAAGCATTTCGGCCA